>OLPH01001550.1_pt1 | contig 22312 bp, 22 predicted proteins | sample 1672951 | NCBI WGS metagenome assembly OLPH01 (sample SAMEA3136740, study PRJEB25190) | human gut metagenome | reverse complement strand
GTTTTATACCCTAATAAGCTGCCGGAAAGTGAACGGGTATGCTCCGGAATATGTAGCCATCTGACCATTCAGCTGCTATATAAGGAATACTCTATGCTCCAACCGCTATGGGCATACTCAATTCAAAAAATAAATCTGTAGTAATTACCAATATAAACATAACCTTTCTTATCACTCAACTATATACTTGGAAGGGAAATTTGGATAGACTTTGCCAGTGACAAGCTTTGTATAACCGACCGGAAGGCGTATATACATGCTTTTTTAGTAGTCTTGTACTGCATTTTCCAATTTGGCGGACTTACATAAGTCAGTCCTTGTATCATGCGGGAATGCAGTTCATCAGAATTCATGAATCGGATATATTAAAAGAAATATAAGGAACTAACCCTCCATTTTCTCATATAACAACCCTATTTTTCTTATTTAATTGAGAAAATTTCTGTAAACATGTTTGCCGTTTTCCCAAAAATGCTTATCTTTGCAAAACAAACATCCCCCAAGGGGGGAGCCTTGAGGGATGCTTTGTTTCAATTAAAGGATGCTCATCCTGAAATGAGCGGCCAAATTAGGCTGGCCAGGTGCCTAAAGAGTAATTAACCCCAAATCATAATTAATATGACTGCTAGAACTGGAGAAAGATGTCCTGTAAGTGGAGTTTGGAAAGTTGACGGCTTTCCTACTACTACAGCACCTATTGCTAAAGGCAACGTGATGCCTCCTTATTGTGGTAAAGCGGTAACATGGAGATTAATCCAATACGCTTAACCTTTTGTGTGAAGAGAAGGTCTTGGTAAGAAATTTATTTTCTTCCAAGGCTTTCAAATCAACAAATGATTAATGTGCATATACACATATGCCAATAACATTGTAGAAGGCAAATTACCCCTGAATAATAATGGCTATGGGATATATTTTATATTAATCAGCTGCAAAATTAGTGATTTGCCTTGTAAAATACAAATATATTGTGTTTTCTTGAAGCTGAGCCATTAATTAAATAAAATAAATATGGGAATAAAACCAGGACCAAAGAGGATTGCAATATCTACTGGGAAACCAGATAGAAGACAGAGAGACAATAAAAAAACTCCCGGCAATACACCATCTCTTAAACCTCACATTCATAAGAAAGGCGATTGATATAGAAGATGGGGATAAACTGAATTTTTTGAACTAAAAAACGTAAATTCTAACCGCTATTAAAAAGAGTCGTATCAAAATTTTTATAAGAAATGATACGACTCTTTTTTAGTATTATAGTAATATAATTTTATGAACGGAATTTCTTTTTATTTTGAATTGTTTTTTAGGATTGTAAAATAAATATCTCCATAGAACTAAAATAATTTCTACATTATCTTTATCATTTTTTCTATAAAAGCTATTTCTTTTCTTGATAAATCATACTTAATATATAACTGTTTGTCTATGTCCGAAACACTGTTATTCCAATCAATATCAGATTTTTCAGTAAAATCTTGCAATGGAATAAACTGAAACTTATCAGGAGAAAGATTTATAGAAGATACTGCCAACATTAATAAGAATCTGACAAAACGAGTTTGAATATATTTATATTCATTTTCAACAATAGACTTGTCTTCCGATGCACCAATAATCAAATAGGAATCTGTACAAACATCATTTGGCCCTATAATTTCTGTCCTTGAAACTATCCTGAATTGACCGTTTTTATCAGGTTCACCGGCATGTTCGGCTGTTACTTTGCTCATAAGAATTTTGTATTTAGAAAGTAGTTGGTTTGAAGCTGAAACAGCAGTTTTAGGAAGCCATGATACCCCTTCACTTGATATTAAACGAAGATCTCCAGATTTATCGCCTCTAATATTTGATGATAAACCAAATGGATTACGTGTACTTACTATTGAGGTAAAGGCTTTATCTGATTGACACTTCTGAATTATATGGATAGCATGATTATAGCGGATGAATACTGCAAACTGATCTAATGGGCGTGATACAGTGTCACGCAATAATCCTTGGACAGTTGTAATCGAACAATCCCCATGGTGGTTCGCATCCCATAATATGTAATTTACCCCTCCACCAATACTTGATGTTGGGAAACAATCCTTTGCATTTATATAATCAAAAATATAACGAATTCGTTTATCAGACAACATATTCGCTCTAAATGAGTCCAATCCTTTACCTCCTGCAAACCATCTAGAAGGCATAATCATAGAAATGTATGTTGGATTTATAAGTTTAGCTATTTCAACAAATAAGTTATAAACAGGTTTTGCACTGACACCAGCACCTCCATCCATAATTTGATATGGTGGATTTCCCACTATCGCATTGAATTTCATATTGTCATTATCTATGGCTTTCCAGTAAGAATGACCTTTGGCGACTTTGGTTATAAAGTTTTCCGGCTTGTTCTTAATCTGGTTGATTAAATCTTCAAAATATCTTGTATTCACTTTTGCTTTACGGAATCCGGCAAGCGTACGTTTGGTAATACTCTTCGCCATTGGAGTTTTGCAGATAACAAAGATGTTCTCAGCTATGACCTTGTCCCATACAGCCTGCTGCTCTTCTACTGTTTCTACAGCGAAAAGAGAAGCCTTTGCCCTTGCCCGATATATACCATATGCCATATAGAGCGGATAAAGTCCGGATTTGGAATTGATTTCCAGAATACGGGATTCAGTAGAGAAAACTTCTGCGGTAACTTCTCCTTTATCTATAAATCGTGGTTCAGAAATCACATTCTGATACTCCGTGTCATAGAAGTTATAGCCTCCAAGACAGTCACCGAGATGCATGTTTACCACGCGCCACGGAGTAAGCACCGTTTCCTTATCCGGATTACGGAAAGTACTGAAGATGTCCGTAATCCGTTCGATTCGTTCCTCTATACTCAGTTTGTCCGCGGCACGGGCCAACGCACGGATTCGTTTTCCAGCCGCACAGAATATTTCCGGGTCATAGTATTTTTTGAAGCTGTTGAATTTCTGCTTGGTCACTCCCTTGGGCATGAACTCTTCCCATGACTGTGGGTCAATGAGTGAGGCAAAATTATCAATCGTGATTTCCTGATTCTCATCACTCAGTTCCGCACCATAAATCAACAGGGGCATACGGATGGATATGCCACGGAGTATGGAAATGGCCGCTTCTCTGTTCTTGGTTTTCTTTTTCAGTTCTTCCAGCCGTTTCCGTTCTTCCTCCGTAAGTTCCTTCTTGGGTTTCTTCTCCAGCTTCTCCTTTTCCTCGTATTCCTCATTATTCAGGCCTTGACTGTTGATGTCCACCTGGTTGGTTTTAGGCATGGCTTTGGTCTGGCCGATGATCTTTTTCAGGGCATCGAACTCCTGTAGTTCCAGATCATCCAGCTTCATCAGTTCATCATTATACAGGCTGTTGTCCTCAAACCCGTTACGGACGACACGTTCCACATATACCCGTTTCAACTGTTCCAACATACGGGGTACATCAAAGCGGTTCATCTGTGAGCCATCAATGGATATGATGGGACAGAAATTGATAAACTCCCCCATAGCCTTACGGTCGCTTTGTGAAGTTTTTCCGGCTTTGGACGATATTTTGGCTGTTTCAGCAATCACTTTCAGGGCACGGTCAGGGGCAAAATCAAAAACGTAGCACTGCTCCTTCATTCGTCCATTGATGGTGGCCGGTGTCTGTACGCGGAAGATGGTCTGCATATAACTGGATGCGGCTGTATTATAGGAACCGGACAGCATGAATACGGCAGTCCATGCCTTTACACTTACTCCGGTCGTCAGCCGTCCACAAGAGAGGGTAATGGTCCGTGTAGCATCCGGATTTTTTCCGATAGCCTGTTCCACGGCTTCCAGGGCATCACGGCTCTCCTCGTCCTGATCACCGTCACCGGCTACATTGACCACCTTGAAATGCTGGAACACCGGATGTGTTTGGAGCATGGCACTCAGTGCCCTTGCTTCCTTCACGCCGGGCACCATCCAGAGTGTATGGCGGAAAATATTCCGATATTCCTCGTTGGCATATGGATAAAGGCTGTCCTTGTCCTCCTTGGTAAGAAGATTCAGAAAAGCCCGCACATCTTTTTCATGACAGAAACTGCCGGATTCATTGACCCGGAAAAATTCCCTGAAGTTAAAGGCGACATCTTCATCTACAAATTCATGAAGCAGCCGTCCCAAATCGTAGGTAAAGATATTGAGTGTAGGCAGTGAGGCATACGGATTGGGATCGCCAAAATGGAGTTCGTCCCAGCTCACCTTGGCCCGCTGTTCCATCACATAGTCCCATGTATAGATTTCATCTTCCTTGAAATCATCCAACAGATTGAATGGAGTACCTGACAGACGCAATACTTTGGTCTGTTCCTTGACCAGCTCTCCCATAACCGCTTTACCCAGTTCGGTCTGGGTGCCTTCGTGCGCTTCATCAACGATAATCAGGTCCCAATCGGTAGCAAATACTTCGTTGTTTTTGTCGAAGTTGCCACCCACAAGTTCAGAGCCACGCAAATCCTGCATGGATGCAAAATAAACATAATGCAATCCGTGGCTTTCTGCCCGCCATTCAAGACTGCTGTAACTTTCTCCGTTGTTCTTGGAACCGTATGCAAAATCCTTGCGGTCGTAAAATATCTTACCGAAATCCTCAAACCATCCGGCATCCACCACAGGACGATGAGTCAGAATCAGGGTATGCTGAAACTCCATGTCCTTGACAACCTGCAGAGCAGAAAGTGTCTTTCCGAAACGCATCTTTGCGTTCCAGAGCATCTGGTTGCCTTTCTTAAACTGCTTCTTGGTCTTGTTGATGGCTTCCTGCTGTTCCGGCCGGAATACAATCGGGGAATATTCACGGGTAACTTCCGCTGATGAAAGGGAACTCCGTCCTTCCTTGACAGCCGCAATGGCACGCTTGACGGTTTCCAGATCGGTGATGAACCATTCATTGGCCTTGTTGACTGTATCGAAGACTTTCTTTTTGATACCGGAGCGTTCCAAAACATTATGTACTTCCTTGTCGTTGAATGAACGGAGTCCGCCACGGTTGTAAACGGTCAATTCTGTATATAGCAGATCGTATGCGATACCTGCCGTCTGTGTGTATTGGTTAATACGCTTTCTTGCCGCCTCATTGAGTGCCTTGCTGTTAGGAGACAGACCGAACACGTTTTCATCCTCACAGGTTGCCTCGCCAATCTTCAGGCATCCATGGTGCGCCGTATCATTGATACGGAACACATAGATCAGTTTTAGTTTCAGGGACGATGTGAATCTCATGCTTCTTCATTTATGAGGTCGATAAATCGGATTCGTTTCCCCTTTTTGCCTGTTGCCTTGTCCGTAGCCCGCCAGTCCTTGATAATGCAATAAATGCCATTGTGCTTGGTCAGGTCATTTTTCAGACAGCCCTCGCACGGTTCCCGTCTTTCAATCGTACCGAACAGGCCCGGTTCCGTCTGTACACGTTCTCCGCAACTGTCCGGAACAACACCTTTCAGTCCGTCCATCTGCCATACATTCCAGGAGATGATATAGGCTATATGGTTGATGGATTTAATTTGTGGTTCTTTACCGAACTTGTTCTGGTAATATTCGATGAAGGATAAGAGAAGGGCTTCACGGGCAAGAAGAAGACTGTCGCCCTGCCATTCATAGGCGTAGATGCTTCTGTAAGCATCCTTGGCTGCCTCCAGCCATTCACGCGTTGTCGCAGTATTCTCACTGACAATACGGAGCTTACGGTCAAGCAGGCCGATACGTTTCTCCACGGGAATGAATGTTCCGGTAGTCGTATCATACCTGCTTACCAGATAAGGAGCTTCTCCACAGGTGATTTCCAACCGGTTTTCCCGTACATAGTCTTTCCATGTCCTGCCTTCAGGAAAAGCAATCTTATCCGGATTGATTTCCCATGAATGTGTACCGTCTTGATATGTCACTTCATGGTTAAATACATCCTTTCTGCCAAACCAAGCCTCGTCAATAAGGTTGTTCTGGGCATTACATATCCAGGATGGAGTAAATACCTCCGCCATTTCCCGAGAACGTGTGCTTTGGGTATCCCTGTGTTTCAAAACACGGGGCATGACCACATGACCGTTCTCTCCGGTTATCAGTTCTGGGAGAATCGGTGACCCGTATTCATAACCTTTGCCGAGCGGTTCATAATCGGAAGTAGCCCAGAATATATTACACTGTTTTCCTTCCTTACTCGTTGTATGATCTTTGAGCAAGGTATTCAGCAAGTCGAGTGAAAGTTCTTTCAGCTTGTTCTCCTGTATGTCGGCTTCTCCGGTCGTTTTCTCCATCTTCTTTCTATGCGTAAAGGGGATGAGAAAGTCCCGGTGTCTGCGTCTTTCTTAGACAGAGGGAGATTTTGGGCTATAAGGCTGATTTGCTGATGAATTATATGTAGAATTGCTAAACAACAGTTGAAATTCAATGACTTCCGGATGAAAATCCAACGGCCGAAATTGCAGGGGTTTCAATAAAATGTATAACTTTGCGCAAGAGTGAGTCCCTCTGTCTAAGAAATGAATGCTTTTGCTAAACGTTCTCCAATCCTACAGACTTTTCAGAATTTGTGCATTGGCTTTGTCCACTACGGAATTGTCCAATGAGGCCAGATAAATTTGTGTGGTCGCCTCGGAATCATGTCCCATCCCTTCACTGATAACCGAAATCGGAATGTTCTTGCCTTTGGCTGCGCTTGCCCATGAATGACGGGCACAGTACATGCTAAGAGGAACGGATATATCGGCCAGTCTGGCTATTTCTTTAAGGTTTCTGTTTATTCCGGACATGACATTCCTGTAATGCTTGTGCGTATCCTTAAAAGGATATTTTAATACCGGCAAAAGATAAGGACTGAGGCTATCTACCGGGTATTTGCCGACAATCTCCTGCATACATTTTTCCCACCTGATAACCAGATGCTGCCCGGTCTTTCGTCTGCGATACGATAAGAATCCGTTCTGAAGATCTTTCTTTTTTAGGTGAGCTATATCTATGAACGACATGCCACGGGTATAGAAGCTGAACAGGAACATGTCCCTTGCAAATTCCAGATTAGGCTGCAAAGACAGATCCAGGTTCTTCATGCGCTTGATGGCGGATAAGGGAACGGCACGCTTGACGGTCTTGTCCACTCCCGTATAGACATGCCTGAAAGGATTACGCTGTTCCACCAGTTCCTTTTCCAGGGCACGGTTATATACCGCCCGAAGGATACGCATGTAGAATGAACTGGTATTCCGTACGGCACCTTTCCCATGAAGGTAGGCTTCATAAAGCTGCATCAAATCCGAATCAATTTCGGACAGCAGAACATCCCTGTCCCTTCTGAACTGCATGAAACTTTTCAGGGTGCAGGAATAATTTTCAGCCGTGCGTATCTTGCCCATCTGTTTAAGACGGGCTATGATGCCTTGCATGAAGTTGAAAAGCGACTGTCCCTCTGTATTGCTTTGAAAAGAAGTGACAATATCATCTGCTGTATATGTCCCTTTTCGATTTTCTAGTTGGCGGACGATCATGTCCAGCCGCTTCAGGTCCCATTCCATGCGCTCCTGCACGGAAAGGAGCAGATTGCTTCGTTCCGAACTACTAACAATGATACAGCTTCCAGCTTCGTTCCATTCATCCGTAAATATCCGGTAATCCGTCTTTAACTGACGGATTACACGGTTCTGGATAATCTGGTAATAGATGGTGCCTTCCTTTCCCTCTATGGTGGAAGGTCTGAATTTTACTTTCACACTGGCCATATCAATCGGATTCAGATTCTACCTGTAACTTAAATTTCTCCTGCATCAGGCTGTCGGAAACAACTTTCAGCTCGTTCTCGTACCCGTCAGCCTGTTTCCTGACCCATTCAATGGCCTTCTCGTCACGATGGATGTCGAAAACCTTGTTCAACCAGAGAATATCTTCCGGAGTACACCCGCTCCAGGAACGGATGGCACGGAACTTCAGGGCATCGTCTGCATATTGCCGGTTGGACTGCCAAAGTCTGATATTTCCCCATAAGGACAGGCTGCATACCACGCCCATTCCGACCAAAAGAGAAAATACTTTGCTTGACCTGACGTCAAAACTATGCCGGTGAATATGCCTTACGCATGTCGGGATCACTTCTTCTGCCTGTCTGCCAGTTGGTGTTCCGGTCTTCTGTTCCAACTTCCCGTTTATCATCTCAATTTTGTTCTTGATTTCTTCAAACAAAACATATACATTGTCTTTTTCCATACTTTACCATCTTATTTTACGTTGTTTTTTCTTTTTCTTCTTTCTCAAATAATCGTCCGGATAACCTTCAGGTTGTTCCGGTTGCGGGTTCGGTGTGAACAGGCCTAAAGGACCGCTGTATAATTCACTGCCATGCGATTCCTGTTGCCATGTTGGTTCACTCTGAACAGCTACCTGTCTTTGGGTTTCCGAATGTGACGGTGTCTTTAACGCGGCATCTATCTTGGAATAGCTAAACTGTCTGTCAATCTTGGAACCGCTGAAGGAATAGCCGTTCATGATAAATACGATACCCTGTATTTCATCCGAATTTCCTTTGTATTTGAACCGTACATCCACTCCCTTTTCGTTTAATCCGGTAATCAGTTCCTTCCAGTTTCTGGCGTTTCTGACTTCCGTTTTAAGCAGACTGTAAAGTTCATACTTTGTCTTGTCCGGCTCCCTTAAGCGCTCAGTCTTGACATGATCCTTACCTTTGGCCATGTGAAGACCATATTTCAAGGTCAGTTCCTTGCAGATGCGTGCACTCCGTAACCGCTCGTTTTTGTCGGATATGGTCCTACCATCATTATCTATCCGGTTGTAGGCGATATGTATATGAGGATGCTCCTTGTCGAAATGTCTGGCTATAAAGAACTGTGTGTTCCTTATGCCCATCCGTTCCATGTATTCCAAAGCTATTTCTGCCATAATCCGGCTGGTCAGCCTGCTTTCATCCTCTTTGGAAAATCCCAGTGCAATGTGTCCGACCGGTTTGGATACTTTCGGATTCATTCCGGCCTGTGCTTCGAAAGCCTTTGTTATTGTGTCAACATCCTCAATGAACAAGCCGGCATGTGCGATAATCCTGGCATCCTTTTTACTGTCAATGATATAGCCGGTAACCTCACGGAATCCGCTTCCCTTTACAATCTTCGCAATCATAGCAGGATATGGTTCAGCAGTTCTTCGATTCTTGCCACCTGTACACGGCATTCCAGCTTTGCCGTATCGAATCCTCCGGCATTTGCCTTATGAGCCAGCTGGTTCAGATTGTTCGCCATACCGCATAGCTTACGGATATAGTCGGAATGTTCTGCTGTAAGTCTTTGCCGTACATATCCTTTACGGAAACATTCCCTCAGGTATTCGCTAGCCGATATGCCTGCGCTTCTTGCCCTGCTTTTCAGTGTATAGTAATCCGGTGTCGCCAGTTTCACGGTAACACGGTATTTCAGTTTGTCGGTCGTACTCTTGGGAGGACGGCCGCCCTTGTTGTTTCGTTCTGTATTCTGTTTCTTTTCCATCTGTTGACTATTGTATAAAATGAATGTACTGATTAGACCAGCGGGATGAACCTCTCACTGCCTCTTGTAGTGGGAGCAAGCGGTTTCGGTCTGCCCGAAACACAAACTTGCCCCACTAAAAACCAGAATCCCGCTATTTTGAGCATCTCTGAATATGCTCCTTATAAATCCGGGAGAAATAATACCGTTGTCGGTATCATCTTATGGAGGGGACAGGCCTGTTTTTCCGTTTCTGTTCATCATGTATTTTCTCATTTTGTTTGCCATGTTCCGATATATCTCGGAATGAATTGTCTGGCAAAAAAAGAATATAAGTTTCCAATAGTCAAACAGTTGGTCGGGATGTGGCAACAATGTGGCCTGTTGCAGTTTGTATGCAGGGCAATCGGTGTGGAATGCGGTATTTTTCCTGTTTGATGAAACAATGAACCGGGGATTCAAACAGTTACTGTTCTATTGACTTGAATATTTACTGACTTAATGTCGTATTGTCGTACTGTTGTAAACATTCATGTTTGTGAATTATTGAAGGAACACTTCTTTGCTTCCTTATCTAATCAATGGTTTGGAAAAGTGATGAAGTAAGGTTACATGGAAATAAACCATTCCTTATCCATTGCTATGGACCTTTATTGAATCAGATTCATAGATCTTTTATTCTGTAATTCATTATTGGATGGAGTCCCTGAATATAGGAATATTTGCAGAAAAGGATATGAAAGTGGCCTCATAACTAGGATAATCAGCGCCACATGCTGCCAGTTAGGCGGAAACCATTGCCTTTCAGAATATATGGCTTTTCTTTGTCGCAAACAACGAAAAAAGAATAAACATCAATCAACAAAAAAGGAAACGATATGGAATTTGTAGGAATAGAAAAACAACTGTTTGAGGAATTGATGCGTAAGTTTGAATACTTTGAGCATCGGGTCATGGAAATTTGCAACCGGGAGAACGACAGGACGCTGCACAAGTGGATGGACAATCAGGACGTGTGCCGGTATCTGAACATCTCGCCCCGCACCTTGCAGACACTCCGTGATAACGGTACCCTGCCTTTTTCTCAAATCAATCACAAGATATTCTATAAGCCGGAAGATGTGCAGGGTATCGTCAAGAAAGTTGAGGACAGAAGAAAAGAGGCTCTTTACAGAGGTCGTAACATATAACAGTTAAACAATAACCATTAAATCCATAATAACATGAGTGAACTGAGAACAGACAGCAGAGAATGGGTACACCGTATCATGGGAAGTCTTGACCGTATGCTGGTCGGGATTGAGAATCTGGCGGTCGGAAACCGTCCCGTGCTGGGCGGCGAACGCTATCTGACCGACAAGGAAGTGTCGGCACAGTTGAAACTGAGCAGACGTACGCTTCAGGATTATCGTAATGAAGGGAGAATATCCTATTACCAGTTAGGCGGTAAAATCCTTTACCGGGAGAGTGATATTGAGAAAATGCTTCAGGAGAATTATCGGGAAGCATATATGAGTAGTAAATAAAAGATAAGCATAAAGGCTGTGTGCCGGTTTGGATGAACCGATGTCACACAGCCTTTATGCTTGTATGATGAACAATTAGACATCTTCAGGCAAGCGGTTTATTAACCGCATAATTTGCGTCTTATTATCCGCATGAAACACTGAAATCAATATTTATCAGCATTTTAGATATGATTTATGATTACCATTCATCATGCAGATAACCATTGACTTTTCAGATTGGAACAGTCTGCTTATTATATACTCACGTAATTGTTGGGCCGGATAAGTATTAATCTGAAAGGCAAGCGCAAATATCATTTCCAGGTTATAGACTACCTGATACCCCTCTTTTAACGGAATACGTTGTTCTGCGGTGAATGGTTGCAATATCCCAAGTTTATATATTCTTCTTTTCGCAGCCCTTAAAGTCGGTGCAACTACATTGAACAAGCCGACAAGTTCGGCTTCGTCCATACGAATCTTATCAGAATGGACAGCAGGAATAACAATCCTGCCGTCCTCCGTTATATGGATAATTTCTCTTTTCATAAGCTATAGGCAATTTGAAAGTACATCCCTTACATTATTCATATCTTTCAGAATGGAACTGTCGAGTACCCTTGCATAGTGCTGCGTCATCTTGATATTGGAGTGACCGAGCATTTTGGCTACATTCTCAATGCTTACTCCATTGGCCAGACAGACAGATGTGGCGTACGAGTGGCGGGCGGTGTGTGTAGTCAGGTTCTTCTTTATCAGACACAGGTCGGCAATCTCTTTCAGGTAGCTGTTCATCTTCTGATTGCAGGGAACAGGCAGCAATACTCCTTTCTTTTTGCAGGCAGGATAATCTGCATATTTTCTCAGGATTTCCAAAGGAATATCCAGCAGCGGAATATTGCACATGTTCTTTGTTTTCTGACGTGGCTTCCTGATCCACAGGTTTCCGTTGTTGTCTTTTACGATATGCTCAGAGGAAAGTTGTTGCACGTCGATAAAAGCCAAACCGGTAAAGGCAGCGAAAATAAAAACATCACGGACTACGGTGATTCGCTCCAAAGGAAACTCCTTGTGGTAGATAGTCAGCAGTTCGTCCATGGTTAGAAATTCACGGATTACTTCTTTTTCGTGGAACTTGATACCGATAAACGGGTCTTTGGCTATCCATTCATTAGCCAGTGCCAGATTGGTAATTTTCTTCAGACATTTCATATAACGGATAACGGTATTTTGCTGACATTCCTTTTCAGTCTTCAAATAAAATTCAAAGGCACGTACCAGCTCACCGTTGACTTCCGCCAGCGGCAGATCATCCTTTCCGTATTTCTGTCTGATAAGTTCGGCAAGATAGCGCTTGCAGCTTTCATAACGGCGAACGGTAATCAGGGCATAGTCTTTCCCGACCAGGGCACGGCATTGGTCATTGTGCTCCTGCATGGTACCGATAAGGGTGCGTACCGCTTCCGGTTCTTTGTCCTGTCCGAAAAATATTTCCTGTAACAGACGTGCCGTTATAGGCTGGTTCTGTTCTTCCTGCTCACAAAAAATCTGATGTAACTTGATTCTCGCATTTTCGATATAGGCATTCAGATCACATGATTTGCGGCTTTTGCCTCTGGCGGATTCCTTAGCCTGACTCCAGAGAGACGGGGCAATGCTTTTGCGGATGTTGTTTTCAACTCGCGTACCATCTACAGTGATACGCATACAAACGGATGCTTCTCCGTTTTTCAGCAGCTTGGTCTTCTTCAAGAAGAAAAGCACATTGAATGAACTTCTTTTCATTTTTCCTACAGTTTTTAGTTTGGACAAAAGTAGGAAACCGACCACGTTTTCTTGATACGCAAAACATTGCAAATCAGTGAGAAAGACTCTAATTCGGTGGAGATTTTTGCTCCACCTTTTATCTCCACCTTTTGCTCCACCTCAAACGGTAATATTTTGCCGTTTTTTGCGTGTCGGGAGAAAACAAAAAATCCTGATTTCGCTTGGAAATCAGGATTTTACTGTCTTTTGCTTTTCTTCAAAGTGGTGCCACCAGGAATCGAACCGGGGACACAAGGATTTTCAGTCCTTTGCTCTACCAACTGAGCTATGGCACCAATCTCTTTTGGTTTGCGGTTGCAAAGGTATGCAATATTTTTGATTGTGCAAACTTTTGGGAGGAAAAAACGCAGTTTAAGGTGCTGAAAGTTGGTTTTTGGATGTTTAATGTAAATGGGAGAGTGGAATATGCGATGAAAGATGAACAGAAAAAAGGTGAACGATGAAAAATAAGATTCCAATCGTTCACCTTTTTGACAGCTGTTATTGTTTAAGCGGGTTCCAGCCTTGCGCTTTGAGTTCCAGTTCGTTTCCGTCGCGGGTAACTAATGCGCAGCCTAGTTCTGCTTTGGTGATGTGTCCGATGACTTTGACATCCTTGATTTGTGAAACAGCTTCGTGAGCCGTCAGTGGAACTGTGAACAGAAGTTCATAGTCTTCTCCACCATTCAATGCGCACGTGGTCAGATTCATGTTGAATTCTTCAGCCATGACTGCGGTTTGATAATCAATCGGGATTCTTTCTTCATAAACCCGGCAACCGGTTCCGCTCTGTGAACAGATGTGCATAAGTTCAGACGAAAGCCCGTCGGAAATGTCCATCATGGCTGTTGGCTTAATACCTGCCTTGGCCAGTGCCTCGATGATGTCCTTGCGCGCTTCCGGTTTTAGAATGCGTTCCAGCAGATATTCTTTTCCGGCAAAGTCCGGCTGAACATCTTTTTCTCCCTGGAAAACAGCTTTTTCGCGTTCCATGAGCTGAAGTCCCATGTAAGCAGCACCCAGATCTCCTGAAACACAGATCAGGTCTGTATCCTTGGCTCCGTTCCGATAGACCACCTGATCCTTGGGTGCTTCGCCGATGCAAGTAATCGAGATGGCGAGACCTGTAACAGATGAGGTGGTGTCACCTCCTACGATATCTACATGATGAAGCTGGCAGGCAAGTTTCAGTCCTTCGTAAAAGTCTTCCAGATCTTCGATGCAGAAACGTTTGGAAACGGCTAGAGAAACCGTGATCTGTTTCGGCGTTCCGTTCATGGCATAGATATCCGAAAAGTTGACCATGGCTGATTTGTATCCCAAATGTTTCAGCGGAGTGTAGACCAGATCGAAGTGCACTCCTTCCATAAGCAGGTCGGTCGTTACCAGCACTTGCTTTTCCGGAAATTCCAATACGGCCGCATCGTCGCCGATGCCATATTTACTTTCCGGGTTTTCCAGTTTGATGTCTTGGGTGAGGTGTTTGATCAGTCCGAATTCGCCCAAGGTTGCAATTTCAGTTCGATTATTTTCGTGCATAGTTTTTGTTATGATCTGTTGATTAGTTCTTTCATGATGGTAGTCATGCGCGGCTGAGCTTCATCGGCAGCCTTTTGTACCTCTTCGTGGGATACTTCAACGATTTTTCCTTCTACGCCCAGGTCGGTAATGACTGACATGCCGAATACCTTGATGCCACAGTGATTGGCAACAATAACTTCGGGCACGGTAGACATGCCCACGGCATCAGCTCCCAGAATCCGGAACATTTTGTATTCAGAAGGTGTTTCAAATGTCGGTCCTTGAGTACCAATGTAAACACCTTTCTGTACCTTAATTCCTTTTTCCTTTGCTATTTCGGTAGCTTTGTCAATGAGTTCCTTGGAATAAGCCTCGCTCATGTCCGGGAAGCGCGGTCCGTAATCAATGTTCTTGCCGCGTAACGGATGTTCGGGGAAGAAGTTGATATGGTCGGTTATGATCATCAGATCTCCAATTTCAAAGTCAGGATTGGTTCCTCCTGAAGCATTGGAAACGAACAAAGTCTTAATGCCTAGTTCTCGCATGACACGTACCGGGAAGGTAACTTCTTTCATGGAATAGCCTTCATAGAAGTGGAAACGTCCCTGCATGGCCATAATGTCTTTGTTTCCCAGTTTGCCGAAAATAAGTTTTCCGCTATGGCCTTCTACGGTTGAAACGGGAAAGTTGGGGATCTCGGCATAGTTTATTTCGTATTTCTCGGTAATCTCATGTACCAGACTTCCAAGTCCGGTTCCTAAAATAATGGCTGTTTCCGGATGGGTGTGCATTCTGGCCTTAAGAAAGGCTGCTGTTTCTTGAATCTTTTCTAACATATTCCTTGATTTTGAGGTTGAATAATTCTTCTTTTCCTAAAAACTTTACTTCAATGGGAAGTACTTCTATATAGGGTTTCAAAGCATCTTCCAGTAAAGGGTGACAGATCAGGCGTGCAGCATCTTTTTCTGTTGTAATAATACTTCGTTTCCTGGAAGGAAGTTCCCGGAAAGCATTATTTATTCGTGTCAGATCTGCGGCACTGAACTGGTGATGGTCTCCGAAGCAGAGCGGGTGAACATATTGGGTATGTTTTAAAAGCTCTTGATGCAAAGGACCGGGGGAGGCGATACCTGTCACCAATAACAAATGTTCATCTGCCTGTATATCGTTAAGCTCCCGTTCAGGGCGACAGGCAAAAAGCGGTTGAAGCTTTCCGTATGCCATACGGGTGAAAAAGACTTCTTGTCCGGCTTGTGGATGTAGTTGTTCGCATATATGCTTTTCTTCTTCACTGTTAAGCTGCTCGGGACATTTGGTGATGATGAACATGTCTGCCCGTTGTTTGCCGCAAAGAGGTTCTCTCAAACGCCCGGCCGGGAGCAGAAGGTCATTCCAGACGGGTCGGTTGTAGTCGATCAGAAGGATGTTTAGTCCTGGTTTCACATACCGGTGCTGAAAGGCATCGTCCAGAATGATTGCTTCGGTAGGGGGAAGCACATGGTTGCTCATCAGTTGTTGAATACCGTGGCAGCGGTCTCGGTCTACTGCCACTCGGATCTCCGGATACTTGTGAGCCATCTGATAAGGCTCATCTCCAATCTCGTTTGCCGATGACTGGGGAGTTGCCAGCACAAAACCTTTTGATTGCCGTTTATATCCCCGGCTCAGAACGGCTATGTTATAGTCTTGTTGCAATAGCTGGATCATATATTCTGTGTGAGGGGTCTTCCCGGTTCCTCCGACTGTAATGTTGCCTATGTTGATGACGGGCAGGGGGAAACGCTGGGATTTCAGTATGCCGGCATCAAATAGAAAATTACGTAGCCGGACCCCGATCCCATATAAGAAGGAAAGGGGCCTCAGACTCTGATAGATTTTGACAGCTGACGGTTTTCTCATAATTACTGGATACTGAGCTCAAAGGGGATTCGTGTTTGCAGACGATCTGCCTTATTCAGATTTTTTAATAAGGTGAAACCCTTGCTGAAATCACCGAATGTTGCTTCAACCTGACTTTGGATATAACTGTCCTTGCGGGTTTTCATTAGAGTGGTCAAGAAGTCTTCCGGTTTAGGATAAGCTACAACATTATAATTCTCTATTTTGGCATGTTGGCTGGCTGCCTTCAGTGCTGTCTGGAGATTGCCCAGCTCGTCCACAAGTTTCAGTTCTTTCGCCATTGCTCCTGTCCAGACTCTACCCTCTGCGATCTTTTTCAGATCTTCAATAGGCATGTTGCGTCCTTCTGCGCATCGTCTGGTGAAAAGTTCGTAGCCGTTGTTGACTGATTGTTGTATTAAGGCTTTTTCTTCAGCATTGAGCGGGCGTGCAATATTGCCCAGATCAGCCAGTTTGTTTGTTTTTACTCCGTCAATGTACAAATCCAGTTTTTGGGTGACGAGTTCTGAGAAATCAGGAACCATACCGAATATGCCGATTGAGCCGGTTAAGGTTGTTGGCTCTGCTACAATCCAGTCAGCGGCACACGAGATATAATAACCTCCGGATGCTGCATAGTCTCCCATGGATACGATGACAGGCTTTTCTTCCTTAAGTAACTTGACTTCTCTCCAGATCTGTTCAGAACCGTATGCGCTTCCTCCCGGAGAATTGACACGTAACACTACGGCTTTGATGTTTTTGTCTTCCCGTAATTTGCGGAGGTCTGTGATGACTTTTTCAGAGTTAATGCCTTCTTCGTTATAATTGTAGGATGAAGAATTGTCGATTTCTCCGTATGCATAATAAACAGCAATAATGTTGCCGCTCTTATCTCGCGGTGTATTGCGTTTGACATTGATCATATCAGATAATGTCAATGTATGGAGCTTGTCTTTTTCTTTAAGTCCGATTTGTGATTTTAAGTAGGCAAGTACCTCGTCTTTATACATTAAAGTATCTGCCAGCCCATTGGCTATACATGAATCTGCCGGTTGGAAATCCATATATTGATCTGCCAGGATATTTAATTGTTCTTGAGTAAGCTGGCGTGACTGGGCGATGTCATCAGTCATTTGGTTCCAGATGGACTGTACAAACGCCTGTGTCTGTTCTTTGTTGGCCGGACTCATTTCTGTTCCGATCAGTGGCTCAACGGCGGATTTATAAGTTCCAACTCTGAATATTTGTACGTTAATACCGACCTTTTTCAACAAATCTTTTACGAATAAAGTTTGTGCACTAAGGCCATGCCATGAAATGCTTCCTGATGGGTTAAGGATTATTTTGTCAGCTATACTTGCCAGATAGTATCCGCTTTGAGAATATCCTCCTCCATAAGCGATAATAAATTTGCCGCTTTCTTTAAAATCAGCAAGTGCTTGTCGTATTTCCTGCAAAGAAGCAGATCCGCAGCTGAAATTTCCAACGTTAAGATAGATACCTTTTATTTGATCATTTTCTTTTGCCTTTGCAATAGAGGCAGAGATGTCGTTAAGTCCATAAACAGATTGCTCCTCATCTAATAGTTGATCGATAGGAGTTGGCTGATAACGTTCTGCAATGCTTCCCTGCAGATCTAGAACGAATACTGAATTGTTGTGCACAGTAGTTTCTGTTTCTGAGGAGGCTAGGAGGCCTGCAACACTGGCAATACCTATTATCATAAAGATAAATCCTGTAACTAATAAGCCCAGAATTGTAGCCAGGGTAAATTTGAAGAATTCTTTCATCGTTTTATCGTTTTGTAATTGTTTATAAACAACAAAGTTAGTTCTTTTATTGGAAAAAGCAAATGGCTTATGGGGAAACAAATCAATAAATGCCTGATGTTGACAAGTATTTAGAATTTGTTTCTGCCCATTCTCATTATTCCTTGTTGAGGGGACTCTGCTGGCGGATCAGCCAAACAAGGACGGAGCTGTAAGTTTCAAACTATCCTCTCCCTGCACAGTAAAATCTTAAATGTAGAAAAAATAATGTAGTGCAAAGCTTTCCGGCTTACATGAGATCTTTTGTGCTATAATGTTTGCTGGCTTTATGAGATTTCCAGTAAATATTAAGGTTGTCTGGGATTTTAGTAGATGACAAAAAATAAAATTCTATTGTTAAGCATTTAATTATCAATAGATTATATTTGCAAAAATCCCTGAAAATCAGTAACTTTAAAGAAAAGTTAGCCGCTTTCTCTATGAAGACTACTGATTCCAAGGACTTGGCCAAAGTTAACCAAATCCTCCCGATTATGCAAGAGTATTTTGGAAAATCGATGAATCTGGCCCGCATTAAGCTTATGGCTTATATGCTGCATGCACTTTGTGTGGTGCAGACTGTGAGCCTTCACAAACTGGCTTCGGCAATGCCTACGTCGGTTGAGCGTGATTCCAATCTGCGCCGCATTCAGCGATTCATCGCCAACTATGCCTTGAACCTCGACCTGGTGGCAATGATGATCTTCTCGTTGCTTCCTGTTAAGAATGGTTTGGTTTTGAGTATGGACCGCACCAACTGGAAGTTTGGAGAGTTCAATATCAATATACTCACCCTCGGCATTACCTACAAAGGTGTTGCCTTTCCATTACTGTTCAGTCTTTTGAACAAACGGGGCAATTCCAATTGGGAAGAACGCAAGGATATCATGGAGCGGTTCATCCGACTTTTTGGACATGACTGCATCGACTGCCTTGTGGCCGACCGCGAGTCATCGGCAAGGAGTGGATTGGATGGCTTAACGACAACAGGATTCGATACTATATCCGTATTCGGCAGGATATTGGGGTTGTCAAGCCCTCCACAGGAGAAAGAATCAGAGCGTGGTGGCTCTTCAATTCCCTTAAAGTCGGACAGGAGAAATTCTACTACAAGCTCTTTTTGCATAAAGGGCAGTATGTCTATCTTGCAGGAAGTCGAATCAAAAACTCTGACGGGATACCCGAACTTCAGATCCTGATCTGTTTCAATCGACCTGAAGATGGAGTAGCGACCTATAAAAAACGCTGGGAGATTGAAACGGCATTCCGTGCCATGAAATCTTCGGGCTTCAACATCGAGGACACCCACCTGCGTGACAGAGTGCGTATCGCACGTCTGTTTGCGATGGTCTGCATGGCTCTTGTATGGGCGTATCTCGTTGGTGAACATAAAGATATATACGTTAAACCGATAAAAATTCTGAAGCATGGGCGAAGGGCTAAGTCATTGGTCAAGTATGGTCTTGAGGAAATCTCAAACGTGCTTTTTCGACCGACATACACACCCAAATTCGATGTATTCAAATTTTTGTCATGTACTTAAGAAGGAAATAGTAGTTTAATCTGAAAATATCCAATGTTTTAACGCCTTATAAATCCCATCCTCGTCCACAGAAGCAGTAACATAATCAGCAACTTCTTTTACAGAAGCATTGGCATTACCCATAGCGATGCCAATGCCAGCCTGTTTGATGATAGGAATGTCATTCCCTCCATCACCAAAAGCCATTGTTTCCTCTATTTTAATTCCTTGATGAGACACAATCGACAACAAGCCGTATCCTTTATCCACATTCTGAGCCGTAATATCAATGAAGTCCGGACACCAACGACTGGAAATACATTCCGTAAGATGTGGCATGATTATTCTTTCTTCTGCATCAGATATAATTGGAGTCAGTTGTAGAATACGCTGTTTCAATATGGGTTCCATCGGTACATTTTCCTTCAGATTTTGGACATTCAACATTTGACGAAAAATCACATCAACCTTATCGTTGCTATTATACACAGCTAAGTCATTTTCTCCAACGACCATACAAGCAAAGTTCATTTTATCTGCCAACCGTATAACCGTTGATATGTCATTTTCTGATATAGGATTGCAGGAAATAACCTGTCCTTTAATAAGGCAATATGCTCCATTAGTCGTGATATATCCATCTATCAGGTGCTTTATGCTATCAATGTTATTTATCAACGATAAAGGGCGTCCCGTCGAAATATAAATTTTGATGCCTTTTTCTTTGGCTCTTGTAATGGCTTGGATTGCCGATTGCGGAATCTGGTGGGTGTTGAAACTTACCAGTGTTCCGTCTATGTCGAAAAACAGTGCTTTAATCATTTCGTATTCTTCGTGCATTCATTAAACAATAATCTCTTAATATGGAAAAATACATCAGTATTTTTCATGGTACCTTGAAAATTCTCAGAACCGGGTCCATAAGAAAACATAGGAACCATAGTTCCTGTGTGTATCATCCCGTGCATTGCCCATTTAGCCATGACTTCATGTTTTTGTATGTTTCCATCAGTAAGAGCCATGCCCGAAGCTTCCGGACCTCCAACTACGATAACGAGGGTATTTCCTTCTTTTTCTGCAAAGTCCAAGGCAATACCTATGGCTTTGTCAAGGTCTATGGTTTCCAATCCGACTAATTCTGTATTGCGTGCATGAGAAGCCCTGTCTATGAACATATCGCCAACCAACAGAAAAAAGCCTTTGTTGCGTTGACTTAAAAAGCTTATTGCGGAACGGACTGATTCTGTGAAGATATTTCCGCGCCCGTGCAAAATGTCCGGCATACTTGATTCTGATGTAAATATCGCCAATTTCCTATCACGTGTATTTCCTATTCCATCTATGTCTTTTGCGATATTGTAGCCCTTTCCTTTCAATTCATCCAGTAAGTCCCTGTCATTTTCATTTTTCTGGAAATAACTCATTCCTCCTCCAATAAAGACATTTGGAGCTTGTTTTACATAGGCTTTGGCTATTTCATCTTTTTGTATCCTGCTTTCAACATGAGCGATAAACGGAGCTATACTCCCTTCCAATAATGTATTGGCTGATACAATACCCGTTGCAAGCCCAACTTCCATTGCATATTCGATAATGGATTTTAAGGGTTTCCCGTCGGGGCTGATACCGATTGCTCCTTTACGGGTATTTGTGCCCGAAGCTATAGCTGTTCCGTGAGATGGACCATCACCATTGAAATCTGTCAAAGAATTTGTCTTTACTAATCCGATGGAACGCATACGCTCTATATTAAGAGGTTCTTCACTCATAATCATGCCTGTCTGCCATTGAGCCAAGCTCATGCCATCACCAATAAATAGAATAATGTTCGTTTCATTCTTCGTATCATTCAATATTTCAGCTTTCAAATAAAAAGGATACGCAGCGAATACAAAAACGACCCATAATGCTTTAAGAAGCTGTTTTGAATTTCTCCAAAAAGTTTTTCTTGGCTTGATGTATCCCGTTTTTCGTGTGTGCTTTGGGCGATTTTTTGGTCCTTTTCGCTCCTGTTCTTCGTCAGATAGCCCGCTATCTTCCTCATCACAGAAGCGAAAATGCCTCAAAAACTCATCCCAAATCATCGCACGATCATTACTGTCCACTAAAAATCGCAAATAGTTCTTTGAAATAATTGAATTACAGTTTGTTACAAGAGATTTTCTTGCGCAACGATTTGAAATCATAACTTTGCAGCCTTAACTTAGGCTGTATATGAATAAAGACAAATACGTTTTCGCCCAAATGGTTGAGTTTTTAGACAATTACAAGTTTCTCCGTATCGTAAAGAAGTATGATGGCAACAAGTATGTTAAGCATTTTACTTGCTGGAATCAACTTCTTACTTTGATGTTCGGACAATTGTGTAACCGCGAAAGTCTTCGTGATCTGATTGTTGCGCTGAATGCACATCAAGAGAAATGCTACCATCTTGGGGTTGGGAAACATGTCACTCGGAGTAACCTTGCAAAAGCAAATGAGAACCGGGACTACCGTATCTTTGAGGACTTCGCATTCTATATGATAAGCGAGGCCAGAAAGAAAAGAATAAATGACATATTCAAACTAAACGGAAATGTATATGCCTTCGATTCTACAACGATTGACTTGTGTCTGAAACTGTTTCCTTGGGCAAACTTCCGTACACATAAGGGAGGTGTCAAAATCCATACGTTGTATGATGTAGAGACTCAAGTACCTGCCTCACTACTGTCCCGTAAAAGTGGATAATTAGTTCTTTGAAATTATTGAAATATAG
>OLPH01001537.1_pt1 | contig 22396 bp, 18 predicted proteins | sample 1672951 | NCBI WGS metagenome assembly OLPH01 (sample SAMEA3136740, study PRJEB25190) | human gut metagenome | reverse complement strand
CAGATTGCCTGCGGCAATGGAATTTTGGCTTGTATGTCTCGGGATAGTGGTGTGTGAACAGTAACTGTTATTCTAATGTATCTTATTATAGCCCAGAACACTTCTCCTTGTAAACCGATAAAAGTAAGTTAACACTATTTTATAATAAAAATTGTCCTTCTTACAAGATAAACATTGCATATTTCCAATTAAAGAGATACACTAAAAAGTAAGTATAACTGCTCTGTATCCCATCAGACAACAGAATGTCGGACAGACATATACAAGTAACATATTGAGGGAGTATTGTAATAAATGAGCATCAAAATACCTATAGAAACTTCTGCCAGACATCTGCATATCTCGCAGGAAGATTTTGAAAAATTATTCGGAGAAGGAAGCAAACCACATTTTATCAAAGAATTAAGCCAGCCCGGACAATATCTGTGCCGGGAACGAGTAACTGTCAAAGGACCGAAAGGTACTTTCGAAAACATGGCACTTCTCGGTCCTTTCCGCAGCGACACGCAGGTAGAAATGTCCCTTACAGACACCAGAAAACTGGGGATTCCAAGCGTAATACGCCAGTCCGGTGATATCGAAGGAACTCCCGGCTGTATTTTATCCGGTCCATGCGGTGATATCGAAATCCCCAAAGGGGTCATCGTAGCCAAACGCCACATCCACATGACTCCGGATGAAGCACTTGCCCTGCATATCAAAGACAATGACGAAGTCTTCGTCCTGACCAAAAGCTACGGACGCGCACTTATCTACGCAGATGTAGTAGTCAGAGTCCACAGAAATTATCACCTGGCAATGCACGTAGACACTGATGAAGCCAACGCATTCAACAGCGATACAGAACCTTACGGCGTGATTGTCAGGTTCTTTGACAGTAACTTCAACACAGATAAGTGGATAGAAGACGAACTGTCAGGGATACGCAGATAAAATCCGACTTACCCGGCTAAAATAGCAGACAGATATAAAAAGGTTCCACAGTAACATTCAGTTGATGATACTGCGGAACCAATTTTAATGCGTTTCAGCCAGCCATTCTTTAATCGTTTTTTCCGTTTCACCAAGGGTTCTTGCTATTCTTTCTACAGGTTCTCCTTCCTGCGCAAGCGAAATGGCTATGCTTTTTGCCTTTTTAATTCACCTTGCTTTTCACCTCGCTTTTCGCCAATCTTTTCATAAGTTGCCTGAAGTTTCTGTTCTTCTTCCTCTTTGTCATACTCAAATATACTCATGGCAATAATCTCCGCATTTCAAAAGCCCCGGACCGGGGTAGCTGTACTGTACCAGTCTGAGGCTTTCAGAATTTGGGGTTATAAAGTTTTTACCTCAATCCAGATCAAAGAGCTGTCGTTGACAGATGTTTATCTGTGCAATGGATTGCGCTTCTTTTTCCGTGCAGTAGTAAATGTACTTGCATGAAATTTTCGCATACAGGGTAACCTTTCCCTTGTAACCTGCACTTGTTTTTAAATAACTCTCATAGTTTTGTAGTTCATTCAAGGTAAAGTCATATACGTTTCCACTGTTAACATATACATATCCATCTTCATATTCTGCCTGCCTTTCACCAGCTTTATATACCGGAAGATGTATTTCTTTTACCTTTGTGTTTTCTCCTCCAATTCCTTCAATTTTTGTACCGTCATCAGACTCTATGTACAATTGAAGTTTCAGGTCTTTTGTGTTTGTTCCGGCAAAGGAAGTACCAACCAGGTTGGAATCTGTCACTTCAAATGGAACTCAAGTGGTTTGTTTTTAATAAGCTCCTGGGATTCATTGAAGTTAACATTGTCAAGAGTGTAATAAACAGTCTTTTCCTGTGCAGCATTTCTGTCTGACTGCTTTACAAACATCAATTCCGGATTAACTGCCTGTGCATTATATGCGGCTATGATAGTATTGACAAACAACTTTTTCTCCATAAGATTACCATTATTAGTAACAGGTTTATAGATTATAATTTTTTCTTCTTCATACTTCCCATTCCTTTGTCAGATATGTGATTTTAGTGTAGCAAACGACAGATGGGATGTCAACCTGAGAAGATGAAGAAGCCATAGACTGGTGATTTCCAGTCTGTGGCCTGATTAGATTTATCAAACGGATATTCTCAAAATGCTTTAAGATCTTTAATAGTTTTCAAAGGCTTCTACAATTTTCTGCATATCGTCCGTGTTAAAGCGCTCATCACAGCTGACAGACATGATATGGGAATAAATATATTGAGCTCCTGGATAGTCTTCAACCTTTACAAAAGGTGGTACAGGCCAGTATACTTTAGGCGGAATGTGCCTGTCTGCCAGATGCTTGATAAGGGCGTCCCGGTTTTCCACAAAGAAAGGGAAAAACATAGGACAGATATCATCTGAAAGATAAGGAAATACCGGGCGGATATCGGAGCGTTCCGGCAGGTGTTCCAGAAGGTAATGGTAATTTTCCTGGCGTTTACGGATCGCATCCCGGAATGGATAATGAAGAATCGTTTTAAGGGAAGCTTCATCCCCTTCCTGGATATCGAAAATTTCACGAAGCATAAATTCCGCTTTCCAGAAAACATCATTGCCTTCTTTATTATAGTCCTCATTTCCTGTATGCTCGTAGGTCTCTCGGGATTGAAGAGCCTGATCTCTAAGGGAAAACTGTTCTTTATTGATAGGAATAGGTTTTACGCCAAAGGTGCCCTTTCGCTTGATGGCAAGACCACCGGAGGCAACACCCATCCATTTTCGGAGACTGACGGCAATATAGTCAGAATCCGGACAGGCCGGCAATGGAGAAAATGCTGTATGGGTAGTATCCACTATTACAGAAACGCCACTGGCTTTACATTTTTTGACAAAGTTCTCATCATAGGTAGGATAACCATAGTATCCACAGACAAGGAGAACACTGATCTGCGGGATCATCTCTTCCTCAAACACAGGGGAAAGATTTTTGTCAAAATCATAATAATGAATTTCATATCCTGCTTTTACAAAGCAGCCCAGAACTGTTTCGCAGTCATAGGAAGGCAGATATGCCACACGCTTTTGATCTGTTAACATCAGATCCCTCAGACAGTAATAAATGGCACAACGGCCGGACATTAGATGAGCGGTGTCCCCGGGATCAGGGCAGGTATGCTCCACATAGTTGTTTGGCTCAGAGTCAACAGGTTGATAGGGGAAAAAGCCTCCAATTTCCATAGTAAAAACCTCCTTTAATTAAATTTATATATTATACTTAATATTTCAAAATATTTAACAAAAATGAAAGTAATGACTTTACAAAATCATTATAGCATGAATATTATAAAATATAAAGTAAAGTATATACTTTACTTAAAGATATTTTACAGGGAACGAAAAAGAGGCTGCTTATTGCTATTTTGGGGTAAAAAGAGTATACTTTAAAGTATTAAACACCAGAAGTAAAAACTATGAACACACACTCTTCCGGATATTACAGCATAGACAAAGACTATAATATCCTAAGCTATAACGACACTGCTAAACAGCTGTACCCCAATCTCCAGCCGGAGGTGAAATGCTATAAGGCACTTATGGGACTTGATTCCCCATGCCCGCCCTGCCCTGTAGCACTGGGGATACAGTGTGAAATTTAAATGGTCAGGTGGAAAAGAAAGTGGCGGAAAGAAACATCCTTTTAATATGAATGAAAATTTGATGGGACCACTTAATGATTCAAAATTATTGAAAAGCACATTGAATAACAACAATAATTTTGAACTTGATTCTAACGCTACAAGCTCAACAATGGTTCCTGCGATTTCAACATTAATAAAAAATGATAGTCTGCTAAAAAACGGTACCTGGGCATATCTGGACAGTGGAAAGAATAAGAATAGACGTTATCTTTTCTGGACTTCTGTAAACGTTAGTAACTTTCCGACAGGGACAAAAATTCCTGTCATTATCTGCAGAGCAGATAATGAATACTATGTTTCCGAGTCAACAACTGCCGAGCGAACCGGAGATAAAATAACAACACTATACAAGGTAATTGCAGATCATCAGTATAATGCTGAGAGTTATCAAAAAATTGCTGATAAGGGTACGAAATATGATAGTTTACAAGCTGCTTATGATGCATACGTAGAGAAAATTACAGAAGATAGTAATTATTCACAATTCAAAGATACATTGTCGAAAAATTAAATCCCATAAGACAAATACACCAGTTTATGAGAAAAAAATCTCTCGTAGACTGGTGTATTTTTGCTTTTAATAGAATCATCCTATTCAATCTCAACAACAAGTCGATGCAGTCCAGGTCTCCAGCGCATCCATATCAGGCGTATACCTCAAATGTCTGAATATAACCGTTCTATTCTTTGGTTTCTATCCTTATATGATGCAATTCACGTCCGAGCAATTAAGACATTTACGATCAAGTAAAAATATGGCTATTCCTGGCTTAAATTGTAAATAATATAACCATGATCAACTATAAATATGATTCGACTTGACTTCCTTTAATACAAGTGCTGTTGCGGTCAACCTGAAACTTGTTTCAACTTGACTTCATTTAATACAAGCGCAATCTCAGTCAACCAAAAACTTGTTTCGACTTGACCGTATACTGCATATGCGCAATTCCAGTCAACCAAAACTTGCTTCAACTTGACCGTATACTGCATATGCGCAATTCCAGTCAACCTGAAACCTGTTTCAACTTGACCGAAAATAATAAAATTGCGCTCGCGGTCAAATCATACATTACTATTTACTTGGAAATTACTATAATCTAAAAGAAACTGTCGGATCATACCGCATCCTTATACACTCTCTGGATATGCATTGCCAGATATCCTGTCTCTGTTTCATCCAGCTTATGTCCAATACATCCTTCCAGGTTTTTACAGATGTCAGTGGCAACCTTATAGGCCTGGGGATACTGATCCAGCATATATTCATTCATGTCCAGATTCAGCTTCTCTCCTGTAGATGCACGCGCTACCATATACTTCATATGGTTCATCAGGCGATTATAGGACAGTGACAGTACATCGATTGGCTTACCTGTTGCTTTCTCGATCATATCTATACACTCTCTCACTGCTCTCGCAGTCTGCATGGCAACAGATACCTTCTCGTCACCAATTGCAGAATGAATATGCAATGCCACATATCCAACCTCATGATCATCAATCTCTATCTGAAGTCTTTCTCTCAGAATTGTTTTCAGTGTTTCCGCAACTTTAAATTCACTGTAGAAAAGAACCTTGATATCCTCTGTCAGCGGATTGCTGATCTGCTCATTTCTGCGGATTCTTGCGACTGCAAAAGAAATATGGTCAGCAAGTGGAAAAAGAATCCCTCTGTCTATGGAATCTCCAAACACTTTCTGTGACTCTGTCAGAATTGCATCTGCAATCTCCAGATACTCCGGCTCTATTCCCTTTACCAGTTCCTTCGCAGATCCACGCTCTGTCTCCTGTTCCAGACGATATGTAGTGCATCCCTCCGGCTTATCAAAACGCTGGCTGACCTTTTTTCCAAAGCCAACACCCTTGCCAAGAATCACATACTCCTTATTTTCATCCATATCAATGGCTATAACACCATTATTATTTAATACCTTGCTAACTCTGTACATCTCTGTCGTAATCCCCTCTATAAAAATTTATTGCCATTATAATAATTTTCCCTTTGGTCATAAGACTGCTATAGTTTACCATATTTTGAATAAGAATCCTATCTGTCACACAAATTTGTTACATTTTTGATTCCAAGATCCCTCCTGCAAAAAAGTCATCCTTTTCAATTCACGTGCGTAAAAAAACAGTCAGATAATCAAGATGTCATCTCTTTTGATCATCCAACTGTTTTTTGATAACAATATTATTCCAGTGTCTCCACCGCAAACAACGGTTCACCGGCCTTGATCTCACCGTTTGCCAGAAGTCTGATCCTCTGGTTGTCTTCCGGTTCAGTATCAAGGATAGGGGAAGTGATAGACGGAGCATTAGCAGTTAAGAACTCCAAATCCAGTTTCATCATCGGATCACCTTTTTTCACTTTCTGACCCTCTGTTACCAGGATTTCGAAGCCTTTTCCTTCCAGTTTTACAGTGTCGATTCCCATATGAAGAAGCATAGGGATACCGGAATCTGTCTGGAAACCTATAGCATGTTTTGTATCAAAAATAAACTCAACTTCACCGTCTGCAGGTGCATATACAGTACCTTCTGTTGGTGTCACCACTGCACCGTCACCCATCATTTTTCCTGCAAATCCCTCATCCGGTGCAGTAGAAAGATCTGCTGCGATTCCGTCTACAGGGCTGTAAATGATTGCTGTTTTTCTGATCTTTTCTTCTTTTACAGGTGCCAAGGACTGTGCTGTACCTGCATTTTTGTCCTCAACCTCTGCACTGTTCTGTCCTGCTGCAGCATTTTCCTGTACCTGTACATTATCCGGTGTCTCATCTGCGAATTCGTTGGGAGCAGTCTCCAGATATTCTTCCAGCTTCGCCTTGATAACAGTTACATGAGGTCCATAGATAACCTGTACGCCCTGTCCTTTTTTTACGATTCCTCTGGAATCTGTCTGTTTCAGAAGTTCATCACGAACTTTTTCAGGCTTTGCAACTGTGATACGAAGTCTGGTCGCACAACAGTCAACATCTACGATATTTTTCTTTCCGCCAAGACCTCTGGTGATCAGTTCACTTACCGGATCACCGGAGGTCGCTGCAGCTGCACCGGCTGTCTTTCCGGCTTCTTTTCTTGCATTTACATCAGCTTTTGTATAAAGCTTTGTCTCTGTATCATCATCTTCACGTCCAGGAGTCTTGAAATTAAATTTCCTGATCATAAATGTAAAGATCACATAATACAGGATAAAGTAAATAATACCAACCGGAATGATCCTCAGCCAGCTTGTTTTTGCATTTCCCTGCAGGATACCAAAGAGGAACAGGTCAAGGAAACCGCCTGAGAAAGTAAGTCCTACTGCAATATTCAGCATATGCGCGATCATATAAGCCGCACCTGCCAGGATCACCTGAACTACGAACAATGCCGGAGCTACAAACAGGAATGAGAATTCCAGCGGTTCAGTGATACCAGTAAACATACATGCCAGCGCTGCGGAAAGAAGAAGTCCGCCTGCTGCTTTTTTCTTCTCAGATTTTGCACAGCGATACATAGCCAACGCTGCTCCCGGAAGACCAAAAATCATAAAGATAAACTCACCAGAGAAATATCTGGTTGCATCCGCACTGAAATGTGCTATATTTGCAGAATCAGCAAGCTGTGCAAAGAAGATATTCTGTCCGCCCTGTACCACCTGTCCTGCAACTTCCATAGTTCCGCCCACTGCTGTCTGCCAGAATGGCATATAAAATACATGATGCAGCCCAAAGGGAATCAGTGCTCGTTTAATAATACCAAAAATCAGAGTTCCCAGATATCCACTGCCTGTTACCAGACCGCCCAGAGCATAAATACCGTTCTGAACTACCGGCCATACAAAATACATCAGGATTCCCACAAACATATATACGATTGTGGAAATGATCGGTATAAATCTTGAGCCGCCAAAGAATGACAGCGCATTCGGAAGCACAATTTTGTGGAAACGGTTATGAAGTGCCGCAACACCAAGACCTACGATAATACCGCCGAATACACCCATCTGCAGAGACTGGATCCCGCATACAGAAGTAATGGTTCCCTCCAGTACATCTGCTGCTATCTGACCGTCTGCTGTGATTTCATTGTTAATAAGAAGCATGGCACTGACAGCCACATTCATAACGAAATATGCAATCAGCGCAGAAAGAGCAGCAACCTCTTTCTCTTTCTTTGCCATACCAATGGCAACACCAACCGCAAAGATCAGCGGCAGATTGTCAAATACAGCACTTCCAACCTTGTTCATAATGATCAGAAGAGAATTAAGTAATGTTCCACTTCCCAGGATCTTCTGCAATCCATAGGTAGCGATAGTTGTTTCATTTGTGAAGGAACTGCCGATACCAAGCAACAAACCTGCAACAGGGAGAATTGCGATCGGAAGCATAAAGGATCTTCCCACACGCTGCAAAACTCCAAAAATCTTGTCTTTCATGTTCTTTTGTCTCCTTTTCCTTATTCGTGCGAATAAACCGTCTTGTTTCCGGGAGATTAAAACCTTCTGACATATGATTATTCCGCGTTTTACCACATAAAATACATCAAAAAAAGGCACTAACCCCCATAAACATTAAAAAATAACATTTATGACCGGTTAATGCCTGCCTGTCCAGTAACACACCAAATCTGTGTTATACTATAAAGGATTATTTATTCCCTGTCAAGATACTCAGGAAAATTTTTTACAAAATATTTTTGCATTTCATGAATCGATCTCTGTAATGACCATTTATTATTTTCAAAGCCGCAACATTCTCTGCATCCTTCTGATCTGATAGAAATTTATTGATTTCCCACTGCCGCAGGCTACACGTTCAACTTGATCACTCTGTCTTCTCATTTTAATCCATTCAGATCTACAGAAATGTACACCCATTCATCGCTGAGTTTAGGCTCTTTTCAGGGGGATTTTATCTGTTTCTCTCTTCCAGATATTCCAGACATTCATTCACATCTTTAATATCAAGTTCCTTGCGTACTTTATCCTGAATTTCCACCAGACATTCCAAAAGAAGAGGATTAAACATTCCGCATTCTCCATTTAGGATCATCTCTATTGCCTTTTCATGAGAATATGCTTTCTTATATACCCGGTCACTTACCAGGGCATCATACACATCTGCCAGTGATACCACCTGGGCAGATATAGGGATTTCTTCTCCCTTCAGGCCATCCGGATATCCTTTTCCATCATAACGTTCATGATGCCAGCGGCATATTTCATAGGCATATTTCATCATCTCTTCATCATGATACATTTCCAGCCTGTCAAGCATCCGGGCACCTATGATCGTGTGCTGCTTCATGGCTTCAAATTCTTCCTTTGTAAGCTTTCCGGGTTTATTCAGAATTTTTTCGTCAATTCCAATCTTACCGATATCATGAAGTGCGGAAGCTGTGGCGATCATATGCTGCTGAGACCAGGAAAGATCGTAATTCTCTGATTTTCGCATCAATTTCTCTAGCAAAAGCTGAGTCAGAATATTAATATGCAACACATGAAGCCCGCTTTCACCATTTCGGAACTCTACAATCTGACTGAGAATCCCGGTCATCATACGGTTGTTTTTCTCTTTCTCATAAATCTGATCTGTTACCAGATGGATCAGACGCCTTTGCTTGGCATAAAGCTTGATCATATTGATAACCCGCTGATATACCACCTTAGCATCAAATGGTCTGCTTATATAATCTGAAGCCCCCAGTTCGTAGGCACGGCGGATATAACTCTCTGATCCTTCACTGGAAATCATGATCACCGGTATATCCTCGATCCATTTATCTCTGTTCATATAGGCGAGTACTTCAAATCCATCCATTTTGGGCATAATAATATCTAACAGGACCAATGAGATTTCAGTTCCATACTGCTCTAACATCTTCAGAGCCTCTTCCCCGTCACAGGCCTCCAGTATCCGGTATTCTTTTCCCAGAATTTCCTTAAGTATCTCTCGGTTCATTTCAGAATCATCAACAACCAGAAGCTGGGGCAGGTTCCTTTTTTCCATCTTGTCTGTATTTTGCTTCTGCTCCCACCGGGTCACTACTATATTTTTATGTCCCTTGGCCATATACATAAGTCGGTCTGCTTTGGTGAGTGCTTCCTCCAATCTGCCATGGGTAAACATAGCTCCACCAATGCTCACTGAAAGCTTCAGACGATTAAAACCCGGAATATGCGTCGCATGGATCTTCTCTTGGATCATACGGAGCTTCTGTGAAAAGACTCCCTTCTCAATTCCGGGCAGGATCAGCAGAAATTCATCTCCTCCATAGCGCACCAGAATATCCGTACGACGGATATAATGCCGAATTACATTCACTACGGTTGTCAGTACCAGGTCTCCTCCATCATGACCATAAGTGTCATTGAACAATTTGAAATCATCCAGATCGATAACTGCAACTCCGGCATTCAAAGACATATTTTTGACTTTTTCCTCAAAATATCTGCGGTTATACGCCCCTGTCAGCACATCCTTATACAGCTTTTCGCTATATACTGTCAGCTTTTCCGTCAGTTTTTCATATCCTTCCTCATCTGTCAGCGTGTTCTCGTCCAGCTTTTTCAGCATTTCCATTACATAGGGCTCATCATCAATCTCCAGATACCTTACAAATACCTGATACATATCAGAATCAAGGAATTCAATTTTGGATGTCTGTTTCTTCTCCTCCAGTGCTTTAAGGGAAATGCAATTCTCACATCTTTTATCTTTATTCCAGAAAGCATAACACTGGCAAAGATTTTCTCTTCCTGCAAGCTTACGTTCCATTCCGGCAGCCTGCAGATCACTCCCTTTCAGGAGACGAACTACATCAAAAATCTCCCGAAGCACCTCCATTTTATTCTCTGCTTCCTGCATCGTCATTTGTTTCCACTCAATCATTATTCCCAGCCTCTCACGAACAACAGCTTTTTTCTGCAATATAAACTTGTATTATTATACCACTTACTCATCATGCAGTACAACAATAATATTTTTTCTTAATTTCTTAATTTCATAAAGGGAGCGCCTCAAAAACAGTCCTTGAGGCGTGCTCCCAACCGGTTCTGACTCCAACTGCCTTATAAACATGCTTCAGCTTGACCTTATATAATAAAAGTGCAATCGCAGTCAACTATATTTGTAATTATGATTGACTTAAAATAATAGAAATACAATTGCAAGTCATCTATAAACAGGATTAAACTTGACCGTACATAACAAAAACGCGATTAAAGTCAATTATAATCATAATTATTCATGACTAAAAAGCCACAGACTGAGCGGATTCCAGTCTGTGACCTGATTAGATTTTTATACTTTCTTTAGAGGACTTTTAAAACATATTTTGTTTCTTTATTTTCCCGACAGGGGTGCGACCCCGCCAGACCTGTTCAGTATTAATACCAGTCCCGGCAGAGGGTTCTCCCCTAACTGCCTCTATCAGTTAACTCATGCCAGGTTTTACTATTCCAATTTGTTCTAAAACATGTTATACTCAAAAAGCTGTCGAACCTCCAGCAGAAAAGAGGTGGACTCCATGGAAGAAATTCTCACCACATTTCTTGTCTCTGTTATAGCAGGCGTAGTTAGCTACTACATATGCAAATGGCTGGACAGCAGACGATAGACAGCAACAGTCTAAACGGAATAGCTCACCGTAACGAGCAAGAAAGCCCCCAGAGCTGGCACTCTGAGGGTTTTTGTTTTGCTTCAAGGAATCTCACCACATTCCTTAGCTACTGTTAGTATATGCGCAATGTGCCAAAAAGTCAACTCAAAAATAGTGGGTGAAAAAGCCGCAGGCTGGATGGGTGCCAGTCTGTGGCTATCTTAAGATAATCTTATTTACCCTCCGTAGTTTTACATTGCAAAATCTTCTCCAGTTCAGCTACTCTTTTAAGTGCTTCTGTTGTCTCTTTTGGGGCCTTTATTTTTTCTTTTTCAGCAAAATCCGCTCTCTGACGTTCCCTTTCTGTATTTTTGCGTTCAGCTTCCTGACCTTTTTCATACATGATCGTATCTCTCTCAAATCCCTTCATATAGATTAATGACACCGTTACTGAAAACTTATAAAAAATTATAAACTTTTATGTTCCATTCCTACTTCAACGAATATGCTTTTGATGATATAAATATCCATCTACTCACAGGTTTTTGTACTCTCCAGGGGTTTCCATATTTTTGAATATTTTTTTCGTTTTTGAAGCATATTCCGCAGACCAATAAGCAAATTCGTCAGTTTTACTTAACCGTTTAAGTTAACAGATAAAAAAGTTTATACACGAAAAAAGAAGGGAAAGCCAGACTTTTTTGTATGACTTTCTCTTCTTTTATACATTTTATTTTGCCTTAAATACAGCGACTTTCTCTTTTGACAGATCAATCTTATCCGGAAGGATGGAAGTCTTCTCAGTGGATTCCAATGTTGTGAATCCTGTTGAGTCGGAAGTATTTGACTTCATCGCATCCTGCAGAGTATTGCTTACTGTCACATTTGCAGAAAAGATATCTGTTCCTGTGGAAGCTGCTGCATCACCTGTTGTTGTGCTTACCGTACTGCTGCTCTGCATTTCCTGAACCTGTTCCTGTGTCGGGTAGAAGGATGGCTGGCGGATGTAACGGAAGCTTGCACTGTATGCTTCGCCTACTGTTACTCCATTCTTGCCGGAGGAGCAGTGTACTGCGATCCAGTCACCTGCGTCTGTTTTACCGCAGAGAATACCTACATGATTATCGCTTCCTGCTTCCGGTCCTTTCTGGAACACCAGATCTCCGGGCTGTGCATCTGCCTCAGTTACCACGTTTGCTTTCTCCCACTGATCGGAAGTTCCGTCGCCTACAGCTTCCTGCATTGCTTTATCCTGATATCCGTTGATCACTGCCCAGGTGACAAAACCACTGCAGTCCAGTCCGTATGCGCGGATGGTTCCGGTGCTCTTGCTTCCCTCGGCTGATACCTTCTCGCTGGTTCCCCAGCCTGGATCTTCACCGATCACTGTGGATTTGCCGCCCCAGAAGTAACCGACTTTACCAACCAGTGAATAGGCTGCGGAAATAACATTTACTCTTTCCTCGGAAACATCATCCCCTACACTCTCGCGGACAAAACCGTTGGCAGCTGTTACTACCGCGCAGAGGAGTTTGCAGTCTGTCTCCACATATTTCTTAAGGATCGTACGATCCTTTTTTGCGATTTTATTTTTCTTAATATAGTAGTTGATTTTACGATTAGCGTATGTAACGTGAGTGATATCCTGCTTGTCCCTTACGATCGGGTTCATCTCTGCAAAGATTTTCGCAAGGTCTTTCTTGCAGGAAGAATCCAGGGTAAATTCTGTTTTTCCGTCCTGGCTCTGCTGATATACATAGACTGCAAGGATATCCTGCCAGTTTCTTACCAGAAGACTGTCTGCAGATGTGGTGGTCTTGCTGCCGTTTACATCGCTGGCATCTGCTACTTTGTTCTTCTCTTTATATTCCTTCTCGATCTCATCCATAACAGAAGCGAAATCATCTGAGAAGGTCAGATTGTAGTTATTCTTCAGGCTGTCCAGATAGAAATCCTTACCTGCGTGGATATTGGACGCATAATATACCGGAGTTCCGGTCTGTGCAGCACTGGTATTACTCGTAAATGGATTATTCGTATTCGCATTGTTCTTCTGCGCTTCCAGCTGAGCAATAGTCGCTTCTGCCTGAACCAGCAGATTATAATTAGAAACCTGTGCCTTCTCTGTATCAGACAGGGCATTATATGCAGTGCGGATGCTCTGAACAGTGGCTTTCTTCTCCAGCGTGATGGTCTGTGCGTTCAACTCTTTGATTCTGTCGATCACATCCTGGGCTGCCTTCGTAATCTGTGAAGACGGTGTTGGTGTAGGATTCGCAGGTGTCGGAGTAGGATCTGTTGGTGTCGGAGTCGGATCTGCCGGTGCAGGTGTTGGCTCTGCAGGTGTTGGTGTCGGATCTACCGGTGCAGGTGTCGGGTCTGCAGGTGTCGGATCTACCGGCGCAGGTGTTGGCTCTGCAGGAGTCGGATCTACCGGCGCCGGATCCTCTGATCCTGAATCAAAATCACCGGAATCGCTGAAATCAGAACCGTCTGCTGTATACGCAGCAGTATCCTCTGCTGCAAGTACGGACGCAGGACCGGATAATACCATTCCTGACATCAATGTCAGACATAAGAATCTGGTAAGATACTTGTTTTTCATATATCTAAATTGCTCCCTTCTTACTGTGAGCATGTCCTTACCCCCTGTTTATAAGGGCATACTGTCTAAATTACTTTTCACATTATTATGTTATTTCATAAGTGAATTATCCCGAAATATTAACCTGTTTTATTCTAGCATAATCATTTTTTGAAATCAACAGCTCAGGGCAGGTAAATTCCAGATTTGACCAAAATTCATTTTTTTGTCACATTTTAACCGAATCAAGTAAGTCCCCCTGCAGAAGTTGCGAAAAGCAACAAGCAGTGAGGAAGATATGTTTCAGAATGCAGGAAGGCTGTGCGGATATGATTTCCACACAGCCTTCCTGTATTCTTAGCGTATCTCTGTCAGGCTGCCTGAATGGCTCCTGCAAAGTTCTTATTACCAATACAGATCTGTATCAGTCCCTGCACTACCTGAAAACACATATTCAGGATAAAGCGGATATCCTCTTCCACGCTGCGGAGCTTGTTGAGGTATTTCTCATGAGTAGCTTCGATATAATCGATCAGGGTGGAGAAATCAGCGAAGCGGATGGCCGGTTCCAGATATGCATATGCTTCTCCCTGCTGTATACATTCTTTCAGTCTGTTCTTAAGTACTTTCTCATAATGATTATGCTGGCTGAAGCTTCCTGTATATGTTTTGTTATGAGGAAAGGTAAAATAATCCGCCATATAGTGGATCACTTCGCCGAACCGCCGCCAGTAAACTCTCTGGTTACTCTCATCCGGTCTGATATCTGCCAGTTCTTTCATCCGGTTCTTGACATCTTCAAATGTTCCGTAGAACTCGTGCCTTCTGGTGATAAAGGACGGTTTGATATCCGGCAGAATGCTGCCCAGACAGAAAGCCTTTCTGTGAGACTGCAGGCTTGCTGTGGTCTGCATCTGATCCGCAAGGTATCTTGCTAATAAAATATGTGATTTTTTACGCAATTTTCTTCCTCTTCTTTCTTTTGAGAACCTATCATTCTTATATATGGGAACGAATAATAATCAACTTAACCAACATAGAATACTATAGCAGATTTATACCTGTTATTCAAATAAAATTTTTGTAAACTTTTTCACATTTTCAGGTCAGACAACTGTTTCAGTAATTCCAGGTCACTGTCCTTTACTTTCAGGTTTGTCTCAATCTTCTCTCCCTCAGGAGTGGTGATCGCAATTTCAATGATGCTTCCTTCTTTAAGCCCTTTGCGTGAAACTGCCTGACAGAATGCCGGGAACTTGGGATGATTGCTCTTAAAGGTGTTCCATGCGCCTGTGATCTTCATGATATTTCCTATATTGTTTCCTATGTTCATATGATTGTTGTGTCCTTTCTTATCTCAACTGAATATTCCCGATTCTGAGAACTGATGCATATAATAACATACTTCAACGGATTTGGCTATACCAAAAGCCCCCCAGGATTAACTCCCGAGGGCTTTCATGCTGCTCATATTATTCTACATTCTCAAACATCTCTGCTAATGTCATAGAGATTTTCGGAAAATCTTTCAGTGTCACCACTGTATCTGCATTATAATGTTCTTCTTCTGGATCATCCTGCAAGATATAGCTATACTTCAAATCATATTTACCATCCTCAAGATAATAAATCTGTACTGCTCTTTCTTTCGGTGAGATGATCCAATACTCTTCTACACCTGCTGCCTGGTAAATTTCTTTCTTCACAGTCATATCTCTTAATGCTGTTGCCGGGCTAAGAGTTTCCACAATAAATCTGGGTGTACCAGTATAGGAACCACCTTTCAAATGCTTACGGTCACATATAATCATCACATCTGGTATCACATAATCATTATTCTCCTGTGCATGATATTTATAATCCAGATTCTCCATGAATGCTAAACACAGTGTTCCCTGTAAACCGGTTGATATGATTCGATAAATATTACCATCTACAAGCCCATGCTGATAATTTGGTGATGGTGACATATCATAGATTACACCATTAATCTTCTCTTCTTTTCTATATTCCTCTTCAAGTAATGGCATATTATCACCTCCAAGTGAGTTTGGTTATATGTACATTATAATATAGGTTATGTCTGTTCAGCAACCTGTTTTTGATTCTGACAAAACGAATATAGATATCCGGTTACTGTTCAGTTTTGACACCATTTTCTCACAGTTTTGACACCATTTTGACACCATTTTTCATAAAGATGCGTAAAAATACGGTAAGATAGTGAAATTGAACTTCTCGCAAACCTTTTAAATCTCGCTGAAATCCGGTGTTCCATACAGGTCGAACGGAGTTGACTGGTAGACATAGTAATTCAGCCAGTTTGTATACAGGTTGTTCGCATGTGCTCTCCACATAAGGAGCGGTCTGTTTTCCGGGTTGTTGTCTTTGTAATAATTCTCCGGGATTTCGATGGGCAGGTTTTTGCTGACATCACGTTTGTACTCACCATCAAGAGTCACACGATCATATTCCGGATGTCCCATTACAAAGATCTTGCGGCCGCCGTCTGCCATTGCAAGGAAAAGCCCTGCTTCATCGGATTCAGCAAGCACTGTCAGCTCTTTACAGTTATGGATATCCTCGATGGGAACTTCCGTATGTCTGGAATGAGGTGCAAGGAACATATCGTCGAATCCGCGTACCAGCGGAATCTTACGGTTCATCACTTTATGCCAGAAAAGACCGAACATCTTCTTATCAAGTTTGCGTTTTTTCAGTCCATAGTGGTGGTAGAGTCCTGCCTGTGCAGCCCAGCACAGATAAATGGTGGAGGTAACATGGGTGTTTGTCCAGTCCATGATTTCTACCAGTTCCTTCCAGTAGTCTACCTCTTCGAATTCCATCTGCTCTACAGGAGCACCTGTGATGATCATTCCATCGTATTTGTTATTTTTCAGTTCCGGAAATGTCTGATAAAATTTATTCAGATGACTCACAGATGTATTCTTCGCTTCATGGCTCTGTACTGCCATAAAGGTGACATCTACCTGCAGCGGTGTGTTGGAAAGGGAACGCAGAAGCTGAAGCTCTGTCTCCTCTTTCAGAGGCATCAGGTTCAGAATGAGGATCTGAATGGGGCGGATATCCTGATGGGATGCACGTGACTCATCCATCACGAAAATATTTTCTTTTTCCAGAATCTCTTTTACTGGCAGATCGCTCTGTATTTTAATTGGCATTATCTTATCTCCTGTTCTTATTATTTTATTGTTGTGCCATCTTCAGGAAATCTTCTTCAGAAAGGATCGGAATTCCCAGTTCTTTGGCTTTTTTATTCTTTGAAGAATTGGAAGTTGTGTCATTATTGATCAGGTAGTTCGTCTTCGATGTTACTGATCCGGTCACCTTGCCTCCCAGAGACTCAATAAATTCCTTTGCCTGTGCTCTGTTTGCAAAGTGCTCCACACTTCCTGTGATAACGAAATTCATGTTCCGGAAAATCTGCTCACCTGTCTTTTCTTCTTTCTTAACAGTCAGATGGCTCATCAGATGATCCAGTTTTCTGTTATTATCCTCGTTTGAAAAATAATCAGTCAGACTTCCGGCAATTACCGGTCCGATGGTATCAATAGAGCTGATCTCCTCTTTATCTGCATGACGGATCTTCTCCAGATCATCATCAAAATGCCTGCAGATCACTTTTGCATTGGCAAGGCCGATATTGGCGATTCCAAGGCTGTAGATCACCTTCGCAAGAGTAGTCCCCTTAGCTTTATCAATGCTGGTCATCAGGTTCTCAAAGGATTTCTCCCCGAATCCGTCCATCTCCACGATCTCATCACGATGCTTTCCAATCTCAAAAATATCTCCGAAATCATGAATAAAGCCTCTTGCAATGAATTTCTCCAGTGTTGCTTCTGACAGTCCGTCAATGTTCATGGCATCCCTGCTTGCAAAAAGTGCAAAGGATTTGATCTTCTTTGCGGCACAGTCAGGATTTGTACAGTAAAGTGCCTCCACATCATTTACCTTCTGTATCTGTGTTCCATGGCCACATGCAGGGCAGGTATCCGGAATTTCCAGTTTACTGCTGCGTGTGAGGTTTTCTGCAATCTGCGGAATGATCATATTTGCTTTATATACAGTGATCGTATCCCCGATACCAAGCTGCAATTCTTTTAGAATGCTCACATTGTGTACGCTGGCGCGGCTCACAGTGGTTCCCTCCAGCTCAACCGGTTCAAAAACAGCCACCGGATTGATCAGCCCTGTTCTTGACGGGCTCCATTCGATCTCAAGAAGATGGGTTTCTCTGATCTCATCTGCCCATTTGAATGCAAAAGCATTTCTGGGAAATTTCGCTGTTCTTCCAAGGGAATCTCCGTATGCAATATCATCATAAAGAGCAACCAGTCCGTCCGACGGAAAATCATTCTCAGTGATCGCAGTTGAAAAATATTCCATGGCTTCATCCAGCGTTGAAGCTGTGACTGTCCTGTATTCCACTACATCAAATCCCTGTTCTTTCAGCCATTCAAACTGCCGGGCTCTTGAATTATGGAAATCAACCCCGTCGGCGCTTACCAGCGTAAATGCGTAGAAACGCACATTCCTGCGGGCTGTGATCTCATTGTTTAACTGGCGGACAGAACCGCTGCATAAGTTTCTCGGATTCTTGTATTTCGCATCAACGTCTTCTATGGATTCATTGATCCGTTCAAAGTCCGAATAGGTAATGATCGCTTCCCCACGCAACACCAGTCTTCCCTGATACGAGATTTTAAGAGGAACGTTCTTAAATACTCTGGCATTATTGGTGACAACCTCTCCTGTCACACCGTTTCCACGTGTAACTGCTTTGGCAAGTCCTCCATTCTCGTAGGTAAGAACGATCGTCAGTCCGTCCAGCTTCCATGACAGAAGCGTTTTGTGTTCCCCGATAAATTCCCTCAGAACTTCTCTGTCCTTAGTCTTGTCCAGAGACAGCATGGGGGATTCGTGTTCTTCTTTTGGAAGCTGGTCAACTGCCTCGTACCCTACGCTTATGGTTGGGCTGTTTGCCAGAACAGTGCCTGTCTCTTTCTCCAGAGCCTGAAGCTCGTCGTACATCTGATCGTACTCTCTGTTGCTTATGATCTCTGTATCCTGCTGGTAATACGCCTTTGCTGCCCTGTCCAGCTTTTGCACCAGCTCTTTCATTCGCATGATCGCTGCTGTTTCCATTCTGTTCTCCTGTTCTGATCACTGTTTCACTTGTGGAAGATTCCAGTAAATGGTTCAGTTCTTCCCATTCCTGTGCTGTGATCTCTCTGTATTCGCCTTCTCTGATCCCGTCCAGAGTCAGATTCATGATCCTGATCCTTTTCAGCTTCTGTACCTCATATCCCAGATACCGGCACATTCTGCGGATCTGCCGGTTCAGTCCCTGTGTCAGAATGATCCGAAAGCTGCATTCTCCTGTCTGCACCACTCTGCATGGTCTGGTCACTGTATCAAGAACAGGGACTCCCTTGCTCATCCTTCGGACAAATTCCCTGTCCACCGGCTTATTCACTGTCACAAAATATTCTTTCTCATGATAGTTTCCGGCGCGCATGATCTTATTGACCAGATCTCCTTCATTTGTCAGAAGGAGAAGGCCCTGTGATTCTTTATCCAGTCTGCCCACAGGATAAACACGCAGAGGATAATCCAGATAATCTGTTACCGTCGTCTCATCAAACTGCTGCTTTGTGCTGCACACGATCCCTCTGGGTTTGTTAAAAAGAAGCAGTACTTTTTTTTCATTTTTATGGACAGGTATATTGTCTGCACAGACCTCATCTTCCAGGCTGACTTTCTGACCGCTTTCTGCTTTTTTTCCGTTTACCGTAATCCTTCCCTCTTCGATCATCCGGTCGGCTTCCCGTCTGGAGCATATGCCTGCCTCGCTTAAATATTTGTTTATTCTGATTTTTTCGTCCATTGTTCTATTATATAATTTTTTGTACATCTTATCAACGGTGAAATTTTGATGGAATTTTTCTGGAATTTTTTTCAAAAGGGCAGGAATGGGGAATCGCCTTGTATTTTGTCAGATTTTATTGTATGATATCGAATGACAGGATATCTTTTTTGTCACTGATTTTATCAAAAAGGAGGCTTTCATGTCAGATAATTTACCACGTACAAACCGGTGGCTGATCGCACTTTCTGTTATTCTGTGTCTGATACTTGGAGGAATTTTCACCCGTTCTTCCGCTGTGACTTCACAGGCAGATGCCATCAGCGATGCCGGAGCTTTCGTGTCAGAAGATCAGGATTCTGCGGAGTTTACTTCTGAGGAAACATTGACTGATAGCAATGATAATTTTACGGATTCTTCTTCCGGGAAACTGTTTGGACGCACTTCTTCAGATTCATCTGAAACTTCTCCGGGCGGTCCTGCATTAAGCACTGATATCTCGCCTGAGGCATCAGAGGGCAGCTGGGCTTCCAGTGGAAGTAACTGGATGTTTCTGGTAGATGATAAGCCATACACAGGATGGTTCACAGATACAGATGGGAAACAGTACTATATGGATGAGACCGGTATTATGCAGACAGGCTGGACAGATATCGGAAAGAAGCGGTATTATTTTGATATGGATGGCATTCTGCAGACAGGGACTGTGATAATAGATAAGAAAACTTATGAACTGGATACAGATGGTTCTCTGAAAGATTATACACCAAAGAAAAAATCCTCGAAGAAGAAATCTTCAGATAAGTCAGCTACCTCTGACAAGTCCGGTACATCTACGGCAAAGAAGTCGGTTGCCCTTACTTTTGATGATGGTCCCAGTTCTTTTACAGACCGTCTTCTGGACTGTCTGGAAGAAAATAATGCAAAGGCAACTTTCTTTATGGTGGGTACTGAGATTGCCAGTTTTCCGGACGAAGTAAAACGCATGAAAAAACTGGGCTGTGAACTTGGAAACCACACTTATGACCATAAGGATCTGGCGACTCTTTCTTCGGATGAGATCAGTTCAGAAATTGCAAGAGTGGATGAACAGCTTGTAAATCTTACAGGTGAGGGAGCTTCGGTGGTCCGCCCGCCATATGGATCTGTTAATGATACGGTAAAATCAACTGTGGGAACCCCGATGATTCTGTGGTCCATTGACACTCTGGACTGGAAAACGCAGGATGTGGAATCTACGGTTGAGGAAGTCATGAATAACGTAAAAGATGGTTCCATTATTCTGATGCACGATATCTTCAGCACCTCTGTAGATGCAGCCGAGATCCTAATCCCGCAGCTTATCGAAGAAGGCTATCAGCTTGTAACAGTGCACGAACTGGCTTCCCTGCATCAGACAGAATTATCGACAGGAGTTACATACGGTGAATTTAATCGAATCAAGTAAGTCCCTTGCGGAAGTTGCGAAAAGTAATAAGAACAGCAAAATCTCCGGCAGAAGCTGACAAAAACAATGTCAGAAAAACAGAACGTAAAAATACAGGCAGTTACCACAAAGATAACCGCCTGTATTTTTTACGTTCCATATTCAATTTTATTCAAGTAAATCTCCTCTGATGTATCCGGTCTGACCGTCGTAGTCAATCTGAACCCATTCACCATCAGTACCTGTCTTCTGAACCTGATCACCTGCTGAGATCACGCCAAGGATATCAGCATCTGTGCTGGCTTCTGCGCGTACATTACATTCCTCCGAAGCAGTAAGCATCGTGCCATCTTCTGCCTCTGTTGACACACCTGCTTCCTCCCCAAGACCATTCAGGAATTCTTCAAGAGACGGATCAGATTGCTGTGCCTGATCCAGTTCATTCTGCACCTTCTTTATAAGAGCTGAAACATCACTGTCTGATAACTGTTTTTCCATATATGCGGAAATCTCAGAATCCTGTAAAGCTCCGTTATTGATCACCCAGTTTCCTTCGCTGTTCTTATATACATAGAACTGAGTCAGTGCAGGGGCCTTGGTCTCAACGCCCTGACAGATATACGAGAAACAGGCGTAAACCACGTAAGAATCATCTGTCATACCTTTCTTCGTGTACACATCGCCTACTTCATACCCTTCGATATAATCTTTCAAATTTGTGACTTTTGACTCATCAGACGGTGTGAAATCATCTTCCAGAGTCTTCAGCGTTGCAATATCTTTTTCCCCCAGAGCCTGATAATAGCTCGTGATCAATGCAGTAACGTCTGCATCTGCTGTTTCCATGGGATTGGCGTCTTCTTTCTTCTCGTCAGACTCCCCTTCACTTATCGGAGAAGAAGGAACATTTCCCTGGTCTTCGGATGTGGTTTTCTGTTCATCTCCGGAATTCCCCTTATTACTTCCGGAACAGGCTCGAATGCCGCAAAACAGGACAACCACAATTATCAGAATAGCTCCACCCAGCATAAAATACCGGAGATTATCTGATAACCATTCTCTAAAATCATCCAAGTTCTTGTCCTCCTTATGAGTTACCGTTTGCTCCGTTCACTGCCGCCATACGATTTCTGACAGTTCCCGATTCTGATAACTCCTGTGATACAACGCACCGGAACTGTACATACGTCCCAGGCAGCACGCCTGAAGGGAATCGAACCCCCGCACATGGTACCGGAAACCACTGCTCTATCCACT
>OLPH01001534.1_pt1 | contig 22432 bp, 18 predicted proteins | sample 1672951 | NCBI WGS metagenome assembly OLPH01 (sample SAMEA3136740, study PRJEB25190) | human gut metagenome | reverse complement strand
TGGTGAAATCAATGCCCGAACTGAAAAAGGCGAGCGTGTCTTTGTAACAACTTTGACTAAGAAGATGGCTGAAGACTTGACCGATTACCTCAAGGAAATGGGAGTCAAGGTCAAATACATGCACTCTGATATTAAGACTTTGGAGCGTACTGAAATTATCCGTGACTTGCGTCTGGGTGTCTTTGATGTTCTTATCGGTATTAACCTTCTTCGTGAGGGAATTGACGTTCCTGAAGTTAGTCTGGTTGCTATTTTGGATGCTGATAAGGAAGGTTTCCTTCGTAATGAACGTGGGCTCATCCAAACAATCGGGCGTGCTGCCCGAAATAGTGAAGGGCACGTTATCATGTATGCGGATAAGATTACGGAGTCTATGCAGAAAGCTATGGATGAAACTGCTCGTCGTCGTGAAATCCAAATGGCTTATAATAAGGAACACGGCATCACCCCGCAAACGATTAAGAAAGAAATTCGTGACCTTATTTCGATTACCAAGGCCAATGAAGCAGAAGTGGCAGAGGATACGGTGGACTACAGTGCCATGAATAAGAAAGAACGCCAAGAAGCCGTCAAGAAACTTCAAAAACAAATGCACGAAGCAGCAGAATTGCTTGACTTTGAATTGGCAGCTCAAATCCGTGATATGGTGCTAGAGTTAAAGAGTATGGATTAATTGACATTTCAGACTTAGCCATTATTTAAGCAATCTACTGTATATGAAAGAAAGGAAATTTATGTCACGTTCACAAGCAACTATTTTAACGAATATGTGTCTCATCGAAGATGGTCAAGGAAATATTGTCATGCAAATTCGAGATCCCGAGCGTTATTCTTGGTCGGGTGCTGCCCTACCTGGTGGTCATATTGAAGCACACGAGGGGCTAGTGGAGTCAGTTATTCGTGAGGTCAAGGAAGAAACTGGCTTGACTATTAAAAATCCTAAATTGGTTGGTATGAAGCATTGGTACACGACAGAAGACGAGCGTTATCTCGTTTTCCTCTATAGAACTTCAGACTTTGAAGGAGACATTCACTCTACAGAAGAGGGAGAAGTCCGTTGGGCTGCTCGAGAGGATGTACCTAACATGGATCTAGCCTATGATATGCTCAACCTCCTGCGAGTGTTTGAAGAGGATCAACTTTCCGAACTTTTCTATCGTGAGCGTCTTGAAAATGACTTTATCCGAGAATTTTGGTAAAAAAATGAACTATTTATTCAAATGAATGAATAGTTTTTTTATTATTTCTAAAACGATATGGAGAGCTTTAAAATAAAGGAAATTCCTAGTGATTAACAAGCAAAAAATTAATAAAAATAAAAATTATAATCAATAAAAGTCCATTTTCCCATTGACAAATGAATAATAATACATTATTATACTTATATAGTTAATAAATATAGAAAAGAGATTGATTATGAAAACATGGAAAAAACTTTTGTTGGGACTTACTGGAGTCTTTGCTTTGACGGCTTTAGCTGCTTGTTCGTCATCAAATAATACCTTGGACAAGGTCAAGGATAAGGGAACTTTGACAGTTGCTCTTAATCCCCACTTTGCTCCCTTTGAATTTAAAACCCTCCAAGATGGTAAAGATACTGTCGTTGGGGCAGATGTTGAAATTGCTAAGGCTATTGCTGATGAACTTGGTGTGAAAGTCAAATTCTCTGAAATGTCCTTTGACAATGTCCTAGCCAGCGTTCAGTCTGGTAAAGCAGATATTGCCATTGCAGGAATCTCGGTAACAAACGAGCGTAAGAAAGTCTATGATTTTTCTGATAGCTATTACACCGCTGAAAATGTGGTTATTGTTAAGAAAGATAAGGTCAATGACTTTACAAGCACTGATAGTCTAGCTAAACAAACCGTCGGTACTCAAAAAGGATCCGTTCAAGAAACAGTCGCTAAGAAACAAATTCCGAAAGCTAGCGTGGTTTCACTGGCTTCAAATGGTGAAATGATTAATGAACTCAAGTCAGGACAAATTCAGGCCGTTGTACTTGAAAAGGCTATTGCTGAGGGGTATATCTCTCAAAATGATGATTTGACCCTTGCCAACTTTAACCTCAAGTCAGACGGTTCAGATGCCTATGCAGTTGCAACACGTAAAGGCTCAGATGACTTACTTAAAGAAATTAACGCCGTCATCAAAGAGACTAAAAACTCAGGCAAATTTGACCAATGGCTAAAAGAAGCATCGACTTACAAACAAAGTAAGTAAAATGAAAAGAGTTTCTATGATGAATTGAATAAAAGTTCTTTTAGAAACTTTCCTTAGGTGATGCCGAACGTCAGCCAACTTCTTTGAAGTTCCATGACTAGGTTTTGTACCTAAGATCTCAAAATTCCAGGCACCTGAAACGAACACGTTTCAGGTGCTTTCATCACGGTGGAAAGTCTCATTTGATGCTTACTTTGCTAACTTAAGAGAGTTTTCAAAAATATTCTTAAATCTAAAATGGGGAATACCCCATTTTTTATTGAATTCTATGTTAAAAACAGGTATTATCAATGTAAGTCTGTCATAAATGACAATAAATAATGTAGTAAAGCAGAGCTAGAGATTAGCAAGGAGAGATAATGAAGCTACCACGTTTTGGTGTTGAAGAATGGCTTAATGTCCATGAAAAATCCGCCATTTATGATATTGCAGGTGTTTCGATTAAGGCCCTAACCCTAGAGGAATTATTTGACCTCTCAGGTATTGATAAGGACACTTTTTTTAACCAACTTTTAAGGAAAAAGATGGATTACGGCTGGATTGAAGGGTCACCAGAGTTCAAAACTCAAGTGTCTAGCTTATACAAGGACATGCCGGTTGATAATATCCTCCAAACTAATGGGGCTACAGGAGCGACGATGCTAGCTCTTTATGCGCTTATTGAGCCTGAGGACCATGTCATCTCCATGTATCCGACTTATCAGCAGCTCTATGACATTCCTAAGTCACTAGGAGCAGATGTGGACCTCTGGGAGATTGAGGAGGACAATAACTGGTTGCCTGATTTGGACCAACTTCGCCGTCTGATTCGCCCAAATACCAAGATGATCTGTATTAACAATGCCAACAATCCTACTGGTGCCCTTATGGATGCTCCTTACCTTGAGGAGCTTGTGACTATCGCTAAAGAAGTAGACGCCTATATATTCTCAGATGAGGTCTATCGCAGTTTTGACCAACCTGCACCTTCTATTGTGGATTTGTATGAAAAGGGTATTGCCATCAATAGTCTGTCAAAGACCTATTCCATTCCCGGTATTCGTGTGGGTTGGGTAGCTTCTAACACTGAGGTGGCGGACATTCTACGTGACTACCGCGACTACACGATGATTTGTGCGGGAGTCTTTGATGATATGGTAGCTACCCTTGTCTTGGAAAATAAAGAAGCTATACTAGAACGTAACCGTCAGATTGTAGAGGAAAATCTAGCCCTTATGGATGCCTGGATTGTCAAAGAGCCTAAGGCGTCTTGGGTTAGGCCTGCTAGTGTTTCCACCTCTTTCGTCAAATTAGATGTAAATCGTCCTATCGAAGATTTTGCCTTAGAGCTTCTTCAGGACTATGGTGTTCTTGTGGTTCCGGGTAACCGTTTTGACAAGGAGTCCCATGTCCGCATCGGTTATTGTTGTGATAAGGAAATCCTTCAAGAGGGCTTAGAAAAACTGTCGCAATTTCTTAATAAATGTTGACAATACCACTAATTTTAAGTAAAATAAACGAGCAAAAATTATATTTATACAGGAGTTTCTTATGAAAAAACTATTCCTTGGAGCCATGGCTCTCCTTGCTGCTGTTACTTTGGTGGCATGTGGGTCAAAAAAAGACGCTTACGAATCTATTAAAGAAAATAAAAAACTTGTCGTAGCTGTTAGCCCTGACTATGCACCATTTGAGTTCAAAACATTGGTAGACGGTAAAGACCAAGTTGTCGGGTCAGACATCAAGTTGGCACAAGCTATTGCTGATGAACTTGGAGTTAAACTCGAAGTGACAACTATGAGCTTTGACAATGTCCTTTCTAGCCTTCAATCAGGTAAGGCTGATCTTGCTATCTCAGGTATCTCAGTAACAGCCGAACGTAAGAAAACCTTTGATTTCTCAGATCCTTACTACGAAACACAAAATGCTATCATCGTTCGTAAAGATCAAGAATCTACCTACTCAAGCCTTGATGCTTTTAAAGGTAAAAAAGTAGCTGTTCAAAAAGGTACTATCGAAGAAGGACTTACTAAGAAACAATTGAAGGATTCAACAGTCGTATCACTTACAGCAATGGGTGAAGCCATTAACGAGGTTAAATCTGGCCAAGTTGATGCTGTTGACCTTGAAAAACCAGTAGCAGAAGGTTACGTGGCACAAAATCCAGATTTGGCTTTGGCAAGTGTTGCCCTCAAAGTTGACGATGGTGATGCTAAAGCAGTTGCAATGGCTAAAGGCAATGACAAATTGAAAGAAGCAGTAAACAAGGTTATCAAGAAAATGAAAGCCAACGGTACTTACGACGAGTACATCAAGGATGCTTCTAAATACACAGCAGTTGAGTAAAAGATAAGCTAGAGGATGATTCCTCTAGTTTTTTTGTATGGCAAAGCCTCAGATAGTCTCCAATAAGATTTAGAAAATAGCCTTGATATCAAAAATACTCAAAGTTAAAATATATTTCTTGACAGAAAAAGATGAGTTTTGTATACTTGAATAGAACGTGTAAAATGTTACATTATCTTGAGGAGGTGAATTCAATGTCAAAAACAGTAGTACGTAAAAACGAATCACTTGACGACGCTCTTCGTCGTTTCAAACGTTCTGTGACTAAAGCTGGTACTCTTCAAGAGGCTCGTAAACGTGAACATTACGAAAAACCTTCTGTAAAACGTAAACGTAAATCAGAGGCAGCTCGCAAACGTAAAAAATTCTAATTAAGAATGAAATTAACAGAAAAAAGCTTGAGCCTTCTCAAGTTTTTTTCTTTTCATCGAATAAATAAGTCAGTTAGTAGTCCTGAGATACAAAAAAATAAGACGACTGAGATTTCAGACGTCTTGAGTTTCATATGTCTTTAGTTGAACAAATAAAAATTATTTGTTTGCAAGAAGATCGCGGATTTCAGCAAGCAATTCTTCTTGTGATGGACCTGCTGCTTCAGCAGCATCCTCAGCTTCTTTTTTGCTAATAGCTGTTGCTTTGCTAGCAGCTTTAACAACGAAGAAGAGAGTAGTACCAACGATGATGAAGTTGATAACTGCGCTCAAGAAGCTACCGTATGCGATACCGTTCCATGACAATTTAGAGAGGTTTTCAACGTTAGCAGCCTTAACAACTGGGTTAAGGATAAGTGGTGTGATGATATCACTTACAAGTGAAGTGATAATAGCGTTGAAAGCAGCCCCTATAACAACGGCTACAGCAAGGTCAAGGACGTTACCCTTGAACAAAAAGTCTTTAAGTTCTTTAATCATTTTGACAATGAATCCGTTCTTTTATTTACTTTTAATATTTTATCTGATTTTGTAAATCTTGACAAGAGATTTGCTCATGAAAAATCAATTTTATTTTACTTTCATTTTTCGTCATGTTATAATTAGAGGTAATGCAATTATGGTAAGATGGGGGGCGATTAGATGGTAATTGATAAAGCTTTAATAGAAGATATTAAGAGCAGTACCAATATCGTCGACGTGATTGGTGAAGTTGTCAGTCTTAATCGCGCAGGTCGTAATTACCTTGGCTTATGCCCCTTCCATAAGGAAAAGACTCCCTCATTCAACGTTATTGAGGATAGGCAGTTTTATCATTGCTTTGGTTGTGGCAAGTCTGGCGATGTCTTCAAATTTTTAGAAGAATATCGTCAGATTTCTTTCCAAGAAAGTGTTAAGATTCTGGCAGACCGCTTAGGTATTGCAGTTACGATAGACGCACCAAGACAATCTCAGCAGCAGAATTCTCCTAATCAAGCTTTCTATGATCTTCATGAGGATGCGCTTAAGTTTTATCACGCAGTCTTGATGACGACTAAGATAGGAGAGGCGGCGCGTGCTTATCTTTATGAGCGTGGCATGACTGACGATTTACTTAGGGCCTTTCAGATTGGTCTATCCCCTGACGAACCAGATTATCTCTATCAGTCTGTTTCCAAAAAATACGACGAAGAGGTGCTGACAGAATCAGGTCTTTTTAATCTTTCTGAAAGTAATCGTCTTTTCGATACCTTTAAAAATCGAATCATGTTTCCGCTCAAAAATGAATTCGGTAAGACAATAGGTTTTTCAGGTCGTGTTTGGACTAAGGAAGCTATTGAACAAGGGCAAGCTAAGTACAAAAATACCAGAGCTACTCGCATTTTCGATAAATCCTATGAACTCTACCACTTAGATCAGGCTAAGCCAGTGATTCAGAAGACCCATGAAGTCTATTTGATGGAGGGCTTCATGGATGTTATTGCTGCTTATAGGGCTGGGCAGGTTAATGCTATAGCTTCTATGGGAACGGCTCTGACGCCCGAACATGTCAATCGTCTGCGTAAACTAACCAAGAAGATTGTTTTGACTTATGATGGCGATAAGGCTGGGCAAAATGCTATCGCCAAGTCTCTGGAGCTTTTGTCGGATTTTCAGGTCGATATTGTTAAAATACCAGACAATATGGACCCTGATGAGTACCTTCAAAAAACATCTGAAGAGGCTTTGGGCAAACTCTTGGTCGAGTCTCGCATCTCAGATGTGGAATTTTGGATTGGCCAACTTAAACCTGCTAATGTAGATAATCTTCAAGCAGAGATTGCTTATGTTGAGCAGATTGCAAAGATTATTGCCAAGTCACCATCTGTGACGGCGCAAAATTCTTACATTTCTAAGGTGGCTGACTTACTGCCTGACTTTGACTTTTTCCAAGTTGAGCAAGCAGTTAACAACGAGCGCCTGACCTTGAGAAATCAGCAGACGGCTCAATTATCGGCTGCTAGTAATAGTGCTTATGAGTCTTCAGCGTCAGGATTCAGAGGGACGGTCAAACTACCTTCTACACCTAAGATTACAGGCCTCCGTCGGGCAGAAAATCAACTCTTCCATCGCATGCTTAATCATCCTATGATCTTGAATGATTACCGGATGCGGGATGATTTTTTCTTCCAGACAGCCGAGCTAGAGGAGCTTTATCAGGTTCTTAAGCAGGATGGCCAGATTGACACGGTAGCTTTGTCTGTGCTTCCTCAAGAGGTACAAACAGCCTATTATCAGGTTTTAGAGGAGATTTTGCCACCTGAAACCAGTTTAGAAGAAGTCCAGGCTATTGAAGAGCGTAGAAATCATTTTCTGAGGGAACTGGACTTTCGTAAGCAAAGTAAACAAATAAGAGAATCAAGTAACCATGGTGATGTGGATGCAGCGGTGGAAGCCCTGCAGATGCTTATCGCCCAAAAACGAGATATGGAGTAACACATGGCAAAGAAAAAACAAAATACAGCATTTAACGTTCAAGTCGCTGATTTCATTCGTAACCACAAAAAAGCGGGTACAGCAATTGATGATGAAGTCACAGAAAAACTGGTTATCCCATTTGTTCTTGATGCTGACGGTATTGATGACCTTTTGGAACGTTTGACAGACGGTGGTATCTCTATCACTGATAAGGATGGAAACCCTTCATCTAAATATGTTGTTGAAGCACCAAAACCAGAGGAATTGACAGACGAGGAGCTTCTTGGTTCAAACTCAGCTAAGGTCAATGACCCTGTTCGTATGTACCTCAAAGAAATTGGGGTAGTCCCTCTTTTGAGTAATGAAGAGGAAAAAGAATTGGCTATCGCTGTCGAAAATGGTGACTTGGAAGCTAAACAACGTTTGGCAGAAGCCAACCTTCGTTTGGTCGTCTCAATCGCTAAACGTTATGTGGGACGTGGTATGCAATTTTTGGACTTGATTCAAGAAGGTAACATGGGACTTATGAAAGCCGTTGATAAATTTGATTACTCTAAAGGTTTCAAATTCTCAACTTATGCGACATGGTGGATCCGTCAAGCAATCACACGTGCCATCGCAGACCAAGCACGTACCATCCGTATCCCAGTTCACATGGTTGAAACTATTAATAAATTGGTACGTGAGCAACGTAACCTCTTGCAAGAGTTGGGACAAGACCCAACGCCTGAGCAAATCGCTGAACGTATGGATATGACTCCAGATAAGGTTCGTGAAATCCTTAAGATTGCTCAAGAGCCAGTTTCTCTTGAAACACCTATTGGTGAAGAGGATGACAGCCATTTAGGTGACTTTATCGAGGATGAAGTTATCGAAAATCCAGTAGATTACACAACTCGTGTCGTTCTTCGTGAACAATTGGATGAAGTGCTTGATACCCTTACAGACCGTGAAGAAAACGTTCTTCGTCTCCGCTTTGGTCTTGATGATGGGAAAATGCGTACCTTAGAAGATGTTGGTAAAGTCTTCAACGTTACTCGTGAACGTATTCGTCAGATTGAAGCGAAAGCCCTTCGTAAATTGCGCCATCCAAGCCGCAGTAAACAGCTTAAGGACTTTATTGAAGACTAAGAGAGTAAAATGGAGTAGGGCCTGATGTAGGGCCCTGATTTTGGAGGAAAAGCTATGTCTGAAGTGACCTATACTGAAGCAGAAATTGAAAAAATCAAAGACCGTATCTTGGAAGCCCTGGAAATGGTTATCGACCCAGAACTAGGGATTGATATTGTTAACTTAGGCCTCATATACGACATCCGTTTTGAGCAGGATGGTTCCACTGAGATTGATATGACCTTGACAACGATAGGTTGTCCCTTGGCAGATCTTTTGACAGACCAAATTCATGATGCCATGAAAGAGGTGCCAGAAGTCACTAAGACTGAAGTGAAGTTGGTCTGGACACCAGCTTGGTCTGTAGAAAAAATGAGCCGTTATGCCCGTATCGCTCTAGGTATTCGTTAGGAGAGCGTTTATGAAAACACTGGCTATCGTTGTCCCCTGTTATAACGAAGAAGAGACTATTCATCCATTTTTAGAAGCTTGTCAGGCTGTTGAAAAGCAGATAGCCAATCAACTAGCGTTTAACTATTACTTTGTGAATGATGGTTCTAAAGATAAAACTTTAGAGGTATTGAGACAGGTTTCAAAGCAATTTGAAAATGTTCACTATCTATCTTTCTCACGTAATTTTGGTAAGGAAGCTTGCTTGCTTGCAGGCCTTGAAGCAGCTCAGGGAGATTATGTGACAGTTATGGATGCTGACCTTCAGGATCCGCCTGAACTGTTTATTGAGATGTATGCCAAGATTCAAGAAGGTTATGATGTTGTTGGGACTCGTCGTGCTGACCGTAAGGGAGAGCCTCCGATTCGTTCCATTTTTGCCAAGACTTTCTATTGGCTAATTAACAAAGTTTCTGATACCGAGATGGTTGATGGCGCACGTGATTTTCGTTTGATGACTCGCCAGGTTGTTGATGCTATCCTAGAACTCAAAGAGGTTAATCGTTTTTCAAAGGGACTCTTTTCTTGGGTTGGTTTCGATGTGGCCTATGTCTCTTATGAAAATCGTGAACGTGTAGCTGGAGAAACCTCTTGGTCTTTCTGGAAACTATTGAATTACTCTTTGGATGGTTTTATCAACTTTTCAGAAGTTCCTTTGAAACTAGCTACATGGGCAGGAACCTTCTCATTCTTGATTTCTTTGGTTGGAATTGTTTTCGTCATTATCAGAAAGTTGACCATCGGTGGAAGCGTAGCTGGTTGGGCGAGTCTTGTCTCTATTATCCTCTTTATCGGAGGTATTCAGCTCTTAGCGCTTGGTATCATCGGTCACTACATTTCCAAGATTTTCTTAGAAACTAAGAAACGACCAGTGTATATAATTAAAGAAAAAGGGTGAATTTTCACCCTTTTTTTGTTAAAATGAAAGTGCTATTAATGAGAATTACAAGGAGAAAATTATGATTCTAGTAACAGGTGCAAATGGCCAACTCGGAACTGAACTTCGTCACCTTCTTGACGAACGCAACGAAGAGTATGTAGCAGTAGACGTAGCAGAGATGGACATTACAAATGCTGAGAAAGTAGACGAAGTGTTCGCAGAAGTGAAGCCAAGTTTGGTCTACCACTGTGCAGCTTATACTGCAGTTGATGCCGCTGAAGATGAAGGCAAAGAACTTGACTATGCTATTAACGTGACAGGAACTGAAAATGTCGCTAAAGCTTCAGAAAAGTATGGTGCAACGCTTGTTTATATTTCAACAGACTACGTTTTTGATGGTGAAAAACCAGTCGGTCAAGAATGGGAAGTTGATGATAAACCAGACCCACAAACAGAGTATGGACGTACAAAACGCATGGGTGAAGAACTTGTTGAGAAACATGTTTCTAACTTCTACATCATTCGTACTGCGTGGGTATTCGGTAACTATGGTAAGAACTTTGTCTTCACTATGCAAAATCTTGCTAAGACTCACAAGACACTTACAGTCGTTAATGACCAACATGGTCGTCCAACTTGGACACGTACTTTGGCAGAGTTTATGACTTATTTGGCTGAAAACCGTAAGGAATATGGTTACTATCATTTGTCAAATGATGCAGCAGAAGATACAACTTGGTATGACTTTGCGGTTGAAATCCTCAAAGACACTGATGTTGAAGTGAAACCTGTTGATTCAAGCCAATTCCCGGCTAAAGCAAAACGCCCACTTAACTCTACAATGAGTCTGGCAAAAGCTAAGGCTACAGGATTTGTCATTCCAACATGGCAAGATGCTTTGAAAGAGTTTTACAAACAGGAAGTGAAATAATCGAAATAATAGAGATAATAAGAGAGCAGTCCCCTGTGACTGCTTTTCTGTTTGCATTAGGCAAAAGCCTTGTAAAATGGTATAATTGATTAGATTATAGACTTGTTAGAAAGGGGATTTATGCAACACGTATTCATTATCGGAAGTCGTGGACTTCCTGCAAAATACGGTGGCTTTGAGACATTTGTAGAGCAACTGGTCTCCAACCAAGTTTCATCCCAAGTTAAATACCATGTTGCCTGCCTTTCTGATGAAAAGGCCTATGAGCATTTCGAGTATAAGGGTGTAGATTGTTTCACAATCAAGGCACCCAAATTAGGTCCAGCTCGTGTGATTGCCTACGATATGATGGCTATTAACTACGCTTTAAAGATAATCCGTGATGAAAATATAAAAGAACCGATTTTTTATGTTCTAGGAAATACTATAGGTGCTTTTGTAGCTCCCTTTGCCAACAAGATTCATAAAATTGGTGGTAAATTCTATATTAATCCAGATGGTTTAGAGTGGAAAAGAGCTAAGTGGTCCAAGCCAGTACAAGCTTATCTAAAGTATTCTGAGAAAGTGATGACAAGATATGCTGACTTGGTTATCTCGGATAATCCAGGAATTGAAACCTATATTCAGGATGCCTATCCGTGGTCTAAGACAACTTATATTGCCTATGGAACGGACCTGTCACCGACCACACTTACAAATCAGGATGCTAAAGTTAGAGATATTTACAAGACGTGGAGCACTAACGAGAAAAATTATTATTTGATTCTTGGTCGTTTTGTTCCAGAAAACAACTATGAAACGGCTATTCGTGAGTTTATGAGTTCCTCAACGAAACGTGATCTAATTATTATTTGTAATCATGAGGGTAATGCTTACTTTGAGGAATTACGTTCCAAAACTCAGTTTGATAAGGATTCACGTGTTAAGTTTGTTGGAACTGTTTATGATCAAGACCTATTAAAATATATTCGTAAAGAAGCCTTTGCTTATATCCATGGTCATGAGGTTGGAGGAACCAATCCTGGCTTATTGGAAGCTCTAGCACAAACTGATTTGAATTTAGTTTTAGGTGTCCCGTTTAACCAGTCAGTAGCTCAAGATACAGCTCGTTACTGGAAAAAAGAAGAAGGGAACCTGTCGCATTTGATTGAGCAAGTAGATGAAGTTGAAGATTATTCTGAACTAGGTAAGTTAGCTAAAGAAAATATGAAACAGAACTTTACTTGGAAAAAAATTGTAGGTGAATACGAGGAGTTATTTTTATCATGAAAGTAAATATCTTACTGTCTACCTACAATGGTGAACAGTTTTTAGAGGAACAAGTAAAGAGTATCCAAGAGCAAACCTATCAGGAATGGCAACTTCTCATTCGTGATGATGGTTCGTCTGATGGAACAGTAGAAGTTATTAAACAATTGGTTGCTAAAGACTCACGTATTCACTTTATCAATGAGAATCAAGTCGAAAATGTTGGTGTTATCAAAAGTTTTCACACTCTACTCAAGTATGGGGATGCAGACCTTTATTGTTTTAGTGATCAGGATGATTTTTGGCTTCCTGACAAAATCTCACTTCAAGTGGCAGAAGCAAAAAAGTATTCTCAAGATAAGCCTTTACTGATTTATACTGATTTAAAGGTAGTAGACGAAAATCTATCAGTCCTCCATGAGAGTATGATTCGTACTCAGTCCGACCATGCTAATACTGAGCTGATTCAAGAGTTGACTGAAAACACAGTTACTGGCGGTGTTGTTATGATTAACCATGCTTTAGCGGACTTATGGACTGGTGAGGAAAAATATGATTTGCTGATGCATGACTGGTATCTGGGTTTGCTAGCTTCTGCATTTGGGAATCTAGTCTATATTGATGAGCCAACTGAACTTTATCGTCAGCATAGCAGTAATGTCCTTGGAGCCCGAACTTTGCGAAAAAGGATGAAGAATTGGGTTAGACCCCATATCCTATTTGCCAAATATTGGAGTCTTATTAAAGCTAGTCAAGATCAGGCTAGAAATTTACTAGAACTCCCGTTAAGTTCAACGAATAAGGAAATCATTGAAAACTTTGTGACAATTATGGATGCTCCATTTAGAGAGCGCTTTGAACGTATCCGAAAATATGGTTATCGAAAAAATAGAGCATTTCATACAACTGTATTTACGACATTGATTCTTACAAAGTTTGCATATAGAGGAGAAAAAGATGTTAGACTTTTTTAGTCAGAAAAATCGTATTTTGTTACGAGAAATGGTAAAAACCGATTTTAAATTGCGCTATCAAGGTAGTTTAATCGGTCATTTGTGGTCTATTTTGAAACCACTTATGCTCTTTACAATCATGTACCTAGTGTTTGTTCGCTTCTTGCGTTTTGACGACGGAACACCGCATTACGCTATTGGACTCTTAATTGGTATGGTTACATGGAGTTTCTTTTCGGAAGCGACTAGTATGGGGATGATGTCAATTGTATCAAGGGGTGACTTGTTACGAAAATTGAATTTTTCAAAAGAGATTATCGTCATTTCATCTGTTGTTGGGGCCTCAATTAACTATATTATTAACCTACTTGTTGTCTTTGTTTTTGCCTTAGTCAATGGTGTCAATTTTTCATTTGGCTGGCTGACAGTTATTCCATTGTTTGCTGAACTCTTTCTTTTCTCAGCAGGTATTGCCTTTGTCTTAGCAACTCTCTTTGTTAAGTACCGTGATATCGGTCCGATTTGGGAGGTAGTTATGCAAGCTGGTATGTATGCGACACCTATTATCTATTCGTTGACATTTATTTTGCAACGTGGACAGGTTAAGATTGCAAAACTGATGATGTTGAATCCTTTAGCACAAATTATTCAGGACTTGCGACACTTTATTGTCTTCTCCGGTAGCTTACGAGGTTGGGATTTAATTGGGCATAAGGCTATTGCTGTTATTCCATATTTCCTACCATTTGTCATCTTTGCTATTGGTTACTACATTTTCCATCATCAAGCTAAAAAATTCGCGGAGATTCTCTAATGACAGAAAAGAAAATTGCAGTTAAAGTGGACCATGTAAGTAAGTTTTTCAAATTACCGGTTGAGTCCACTCAAAGTCTTAGAACTGCCTTGGTAAATAGATTTAAAGGAATCAAAGGCTATAAAGAGCAACATGTTTTGAAGGACATTGACTTCGAAGTTGAGGAAGGAGATTTCTTTGGAATCGTGGGAAGAAATGGTTCAGGGAAATCGACATTATTGAAGATTATTTCTCAGATTTATGTTTCTGAGCAAGGGACTGTTACTGTGAATGGTAAAATGGTTTCATTTATCGAACTTGGTGTTGGATTTAATCCTGAACTAACTGGGCGTGAGAACGTTTATATGAATGGAGCTATGCTTGGCTTTACGACAGCAGAAGTGGACGCCATGTATGATGAGATTGTTGAGTTTGCTGAGCTTGAAGATTTCATGAACCAAAAACTCAAGAACTACTCATCTGGTATGCAGGTCCGCTTGGCATTCTCTGTGGCTATTAAGGCACAGGGGGATGTTCTTATCCTTGATGAAGTTCTTGCAGTAGGTGATGAAGCTTTCCAACGTAAGTGTAACGATTACTTTATGGAACGTAAAAAATCAGGAAAGACAACTATTCTTGTAACCCATGATATGGGTGCCGTTAAAAAGTACTGTAATAAGGCTATCTTGATTGAAAATGGTTATATCAAAGCTAAAGGTGAGCCTCGCGATGTTGCTAACCAATATAGCTTTGATAATACTGAACAAGTGATTACTTCAGATCAACCGGAAATTGGGAGAGGTGGATCGGTTGTCGAAAACCTGAAGTTGTCACTATTGTCTCCTAAGAGGGCGACTCCAAATGAACCAATTTCATTTGATTTGACATATACTTTGCTTGAGGATGTGCCTACTTATATTGCTATCTCATTTACAGATATTGATCGTAATATTTGGATTTATAACGATAATACGATGGATAATTTAACCAGTGGTAAGGGTGATATTAAAGTAAACTATCAGTGTTCACTAGCAGGACTAAATGATATTAAGTTAAAACTCGAAATTACTGTGAGGGATGCGAATAACCAAGTTCTAGCCTTTCTTCCAGCTGATGAGATCCCAGTTATTGTTCTAAATAGGGATGATATCGATGAAGATGATGAGTCAGCTAAAGATTCTGCAACTGGTATTATTCAAAGAAATGGGAAGTGGAGTTTTTCTTAAGAGAAAAAGGAAAGTTTGAATGAAAGTATCGATTATTTGTACCAATTATAATAAAGGGGATTGGGTACGAGAGGCTATGGATAGCTTTCTCAATCAGAGAACGAATTTTGATTTCGAGATTATTATCATTGATGATGCTTCAACAGATCATTCGTATGAGATTATTCAAGAATATCAAAATAAGTTTCCTGAAAAAGTTAGAACTTTTCGTAATGAAGTGAATCTTGGCATTACTAAAACTTGGAAAAAAATTTGCCGAGAAGCTAAAGGGCAGTACATCGCAAGATGTGATAGTGACGATTTTTGGACGGACCCATTAAAACTTCAAAAGCAAGTTGATTTGCTAGATTCTTCAACAGATTCACTATGGTCAAATACCGAATTTGACATGGTAGACCTAGACGGAAATATTATCCAAAAAGATGCCTTTGCTAATAAGGCACTTCCTTTGATTGATTCTTACGAAGAGATGCTTGTCATGAAAGGAATGACAATGGCTTCAACCTGGCTGGTTGATACCGCTCTTATGCAAGATGTATCTGCTCAAATTAGCGATACAGCCGCAGACGATACATTTGAGTTACAACTTGAATTATTCAAACGCACTAAGATTTCTTTTTTAAGTGATTCTACTACAGTATACCGTATGAATTTAGGGTCAGATTCAAAGCCTATGACACTGGACACTGCTGAAAACCGGTTTACGGGTATTTTAAATTCTCAAATTAAATATCTTAACAAGTATCCAGATCAGGATATTAAAAGGATATCGCACCTAGCACTTGTTAAAGATCGTGATTTGGATATCTTAATCTTTAAAAAAGATCGTCAGATAGAAGATTTAGATTCCAGACTCAATCAAGTATCACATATTTCTCAGAATCAAAATGAGTATATTGAAGTATTGAAAAAAGAGAAAGAAGAATTACTTACAAATATGACTAGTGAGTTGAATCGTATACAGACTTTATATGACAACTTACAAATTCAATATAACAGTGTTGTTACTTCGAGAAGATGGACAATACCAACTAAAATTATTAATTTCTTTAGGAGAAGTAAATGAAACGTTTATTGCTTTATGTTCATTTCAATAAATATGATCATATTAGTCGACATGTATTTTATCAACTTGAACATATGAGACCATTATTTGATAAATTAGTTTTTATTTCAAATAGTCGTCTTAGTGAAAGTGAAGTACAAAAACTTCGTGATAAACACTTGATTGATGATTTTATCCAACGTGAGAATAAAGGTTACGATTTTGCTGCTTGGCATGATGGTATGGAATTTATTGGATTCGATAACTTGGAACAGTATGATTCTGTCACCGTTATGAATGATACCTGTTTTGGTCCTCTATGGGATATGGTACCAATCTATGATAAATATGAATCAAACCCCAATGTAGATTTTTGGGGTATGACTAATCATCAAGGAATCAAAGCTGGTGATATTTATATTCATGAACATTTGCAATCTTACTTTATTTCATTTAAAAAACGTTTAGTTGAATCTAGTGTTTTCCAAAAGTTCTGGAAATCAGTTGAGAGTTTCGAAGATGTTCAAAAGGTAATTGATAATTATGAAACTCTTTATACCAAGAAGTTTATGGATGCTGGATTTAAGTATGAATCAATTCTTAATACGATTCCACTAAAAGATAAGTTCTTCCATAGTAATTTCACAATTCATTATCCTCATGTTTTACTTGATGCAGGGGTTCCGTTTATTAAGGTTAAAACATTTGATTTAACTCAACACCTTGCCCCTTATCTGCTCAAGGAGATTGAGAATAGAACGGACTATCCAGTAGAATTTATCTTATCTCACATGTCGGATATGAGTTTACCGACTCCACCTTACTTACTTGACCGTAAAGTTATTCAGGACAGTCCACAGGATTATTCAGACACTAAAAAGATTGCTGTGCATCTCCATACCTATTATGTAGATCTGCTTGAAGATTTTTTACGACAATTTGAGAATTTTCATTTTACTTATGATCTCTTCCTGACGACGGATTCGGAAGAAAAGAAGAAAGAGATTCAGTCCATTCTTGATAAGAATGGCAAAGAAGCACGAATTTTTATTACTGGTAACCGTGGTCGTGATGTTATTCCAATGCTCAAGCTGAAGGATGAGCTTTCCGCTTACGATTATATTGGGCATTTCCATACAAAAAAATCACCAGAATATCCTTATTGGGTTGGAGATTCATGGCGAAATGAACTTTTCTCAATGTTGATTCAGCCTGCTGATAATATCATTGCAAATCTAGAACATGATGATAGATTAGGATTAGTAATTGCTGATATTCCAAGTTTCTTCCGCTATACTAAAATTGTGGATCCTTGGAATGAGAATCGTTTTGCTGAAGGTATGAATGATTTATGGGAGCGGATGGATCTTGGTCGAGATATTGACTTTGATAAAATGAATACTTTTATCATGAGTTATGGGACATTCATTTGGTTCAAGTACGATGCTTTGAAACCGTTGTTCGATTTGGACTTACAGGATGAAGAAATTCCAGCAGAGCCGATTCCACAACATACTATTTTGCATTCAATTGAGCGTATTCTAGTATATCTAGCATGGGCAAGACGTTATGATTATGGTATTGCAAAAAATGATATCTATATCACTCCATTTGTGGATAATGTTGTATTAAATATCCGACCTGACACGTTACCAAATACTTATATTAATTTTGATAATATTGGTGGTATTAAAGGTGCTATCAAATATATTATTGTAGGACCAGGAACCGCCGTGAAGTATATTTTAAGAAGGATAAAGAGAAAATTTAAGTCTCAAAATAAAAAGGAGATATAATGACAGAAAAAATAGCAGTACTTTTGCCAGCTTACAATGAAGAAGTGACAATTAAAAAAGTTATTACTGATTTTCAAAGAGTACTTCCAGATGCTGAAATTTATGTTTATGATAACAATTCTAAAGATAAAACAAATGAAATAGCAAGAGAAGCAGGAGCAATTGTACGCTTTGAACCAAGACAAGGTAAGGGAAATGTAGTTCGTTCAATGTTCCGTGAAATTGATGCCGACTACTATATTATGGTTGATGCCGATGATACATATCCAGCTGATGAAGTTGAAAAACTTTTAGCTCCGTTGCGTTCTGGCATGGCCGATATGACTATTGGGGACAGATTATCAAATGGTACTTATGCTGAAGAAAATAAACGAGGTTTTCATGGTTTTGGTAACAATCTTGTCAAACTTTTAGTGAATAAATTATATAAAGGTAATTATCAAGATATTATGACAGGTTATCGTGGTTTTAATCGACTTTTTGTTAAAACTTTTCCTGTGCTTTCACCAGGATTTGAAATTGAGACAGAACTCTCTATTCACTCTTTAGATAAGCGTTTTAAATTAGTAGAAGTTCCTATTACATATCAGGACAGACCAGAAGGAAGCGAGTCTAAGTTAAACACTTTTTCAGATGGATTTAAAGTACTTAAAATGATTTTTAATCTTTTTAAAGATTATAAGCCACTTTTGTTTTTCAGTTTAGTTAGTCTCATATTATTTATTTTAGGTCTATGTGTAGGAATTCCTGTGGTTACAGAATTTGCTAGGACTGGATTTATTGATAAAATGCCATCAGCTATATTAGCTACAGGGCTTATGATTCTCGCTGCCTTATCTTTTGTTTCAGGCTTTATCTTGGATACATTAGTTAGACAAAATAGAATGCAGTACGAGCTGAAAATCTATGACTTTTATAAGGATTGATAGGATCTATTATGGAAATTATAAAAGATATTTTATTTAGTAAAAAAGGTTATAGTAATGTTGTGCTTATACTAGTTTTGATGATTACTTTGTTTACGGGATTGATGACTATTTCGTTGAGAAGCCCAATGGTGGGATTAGATGAAATGGGACATTATGCTAGAAGTATTGAACTTTCAAATGGTAACTTACTTAGTTTACAAGATGGGAATCCTGCACTTGCTGGAGGAAAAATTTCAAATACACAATATGAATTTATAGAAGAAGCTAAGCAAGTTCAATCGGGTAATTCTACTAAGTATAAAGCGACAGATAAAGATTGGTATCATAAATTTTCTTCACTTCCTTATACTAATCAGAAAAGGTTTTATGTGAATACAAATACTGTTCCCTATACACCTTTTTCATACTTACCATATGTTTTCACAGCTTATTTGTCAAAAATGATTGGAATAAAGCCTGTTACAGAGTATTTGTTAATGAGACTTATTGGTTTCTTAACCTATTTTCTTTTGTTTATACTAGCTATCAAAATTACACCCGTTGGTAAGTTTACTTTAGCATTTATTTCTACCATTCCAACTGTTATAGTTAGTTGGACGAATATTTCTGCAGATGGTTATATGGTTGCTATCTCAGCCCTATTCTTTGCTGTAATATTAAGAGTAGTTTATAGTTTAAGACAGGGAAAAAGTATTACTTTAAATGATGTAATAGGTGTCTCAATTGTAACGATACTATTATCAATGGGAAAAATTCCAATATTTCTATATTTATTTTTACTTTTGCCTCTTGCGTTATTATTGAGGAAAAAATCAAAATTTGAACATAAAGCATATTATTATTTATTATTTCTTTTTGGTTTTAGTTTTTTAGTAACGGTATGGTGGGTATTGATTGTTAAGAACATTAACACAGGTGCCTACTTTGGTAGAAATGTAGACACGTTCAAGCAGTTGAGTTTTATCTTATCAGATATCCCAAGTTTTTTAGTCTTACTTGCTCGCACATTGTTTGGCTATAACTTTTTTGTATATACCATTGGGTATACGAATGATTTAGCTGTGTATGCCATTCCAAAGCTGTTTACATATTTGAGTGCTACAGCACTGTTTTTATCAATATTTACTAATTACAATAGTCAAGATTACCTAAGATCACCTAGTAATATTTATTTTAAGTTGTTTGACATTACAAAATATTTAATTTCTGTTGCTTTTATAATTTCGGTATTTATCATCCTTTATTTACAATTCTCAGAAATTGGTAGTCATACTATTGATGGGGTTCAAGAGAGATACTTTATTCCTATTTACTTCATTTTATTGAGTATAATTCCCAAACGAAAAATATCGTCTAAGTTATATTTGTCTATAATTTCATTATTGGCAATTTTACCAGCAATTTCTTACTGGTTAATCCTTTTTAATCAACTATAGGAATGGGAGACAAGTTATGAAAAAAATTCGTAGTTTCGGGATATTTTTTATTAAGTGGCGTTACGTAATTGCTCTCTTTGTACTTTTTTGTTCAGTAAGTCTAAATCTTAATGGTAGTTCAATTGCAAATTGGAATAGCTTCGGTGTTCGAGAAACTGTGTCAGGTACAACATCAGAAACAAAAACAGTTGATGATTATCAAGGTATTCAGAAATTAAAGTTATGGATTCCGTCACTTTCTCGTAATGATGACACTGTTATTGGTAGTCCAAGACCAATCAGATCAGATGAATGGTTAGTTCAAACACCATTTTACTTGTCTCAGGTAAAAACAGGTAATCATTTTATAAATAAATCTTATCAAGATTCAGGTCAGAATATGATGCTTGCATATAATGTTTCATCTTGGCACATCTCCACGATAGGGAAACCTTTTAATTGGGGCTTTCTTTTCTTGGGGGCATCCAGAGGTCTGTCTTGGTATTGGAGTTTTAAAATTATAGCATTGATGTTATTATCTTACGAATTTGCTATGATTTTAACATCTAAGCGTAAACTATTATCAGTTGTATCAAGTCTTTGGATAACTTTTACACCAACTGTGCAATGGTGGTTTATGCAACATCTTGGTGATGTGGTATTCTTTTCGTTATTGATAATGGTATCTATATATCATTATTTTAACTCTGAAAAGAAAGTGTTTAAAATAATGATGGCAATAAACTTGATTATTGCTCTCATTGGGTTCCCATTAATTATATATCCAGCTTTTCAAGTTCCATTTGCTTATGTTATTATGGCTTTTACAGCAATACAGATTTTCAAGGCATTGAGGAATAAAAAAGTTAAACTATTTGATGTGATTGTTATTGCTTTAACTTTATTTGTTTCACTAATGATAGATGTATTAACCATATATCAAAGTTGGGATGCAATATCAGCAACCCTTCATACAGTATATCCAGGAAAAAGAATATCCGTTGGTGGTGAATATACTTGGAAAAATTTAAGTGATTTCTTATTTAATATTTTCCTACCATTTAAAACTCCACAAGTGAGCAATCAGGTTGAATTATCAAGCTCATTCAATTTCTTACTTTATATACTACTGATATTACCTTTTGTTATTAAAAGAAAAGATATTAAAAAAAATATTTTTGGGATTATTTTAGTAATCTACTCACTAATGTTGATGTTTTATAGTATAGTTGGGATACCAACTATACTAGCTAAATTAACATTGTTTAGTTATGTACCATTTTCGAGATCATGGCAATCAATGTCGGTAATCGCTGTATTTGCTTCGGTATGGTTTATCTCTTTTATATGGGATAGAATTGAGAGAATAAAATTAACTAAAATTTTACCATCTTTACTTCTTGTTACAACACTGTACTTATATAGGGGTTTAACAGACGATATCTATAAGAATTATTTAGGAAGATTTACAACTATTAGTTTTATAGTTATTATGCTGGTTGCTTTTATTTGTATTCTTTATAGAAAAAATCGAATTTTTTACTCTATTATGTTAGTAATTGTAACTATAGGTGGATTGACTGTTAATCCAGTCACACATGGAATAGGTGTTATTGAAAATAAACTTCTATCTCATGAAGTTGAGAGCATTGTAGAAAAGAATCCAAATGCGGTTTGGATGTCTGATTCTACAAACCTCTACCACTTTGTTCAAATGTTTGGTGCTAAAGGTATAGATGGTGTTAGATTCTATCCAGACAAACAACTTATGACTAAAATTGATAAGCAAAATCAATATGAAGAGGTATGGAATAGATATGCACATTTAAAATATTCATTAACAAATGAAAAAACGTCTATGACTACTCCGGTTCCTGATAATGTAAATATTAATTTAAATGTAAATGAACTAAAAGATTTAAAGATAAAATATGTTTTGACAACTAGAGACTTAAATAAAGAATTTGGTTCGTCATTTACAGAAATTTATCATGATAATGACAATAATAGAATTTTTGAATATCTGAAATAATTTCCCCCTCCCACTTACGAATAAGTAAGTAGGAGGTTTTTTCTTATGTATAGTATTGTAGCTGAGGAGTCGGGACTTTTGCCTCGTGAGCGTCTCTTGCAGAAGGGGGCGGAGGTTTTGTCAGATCAGGAGCTGTTGGCCATAGTGCTGCGAACGGGAACTAGGTCGGAGTCGGTCTTATCTATGGCTAGTCGTATTTTGAAAGGAGATCG
>OLPH01001528.1_pt1 | contig 22474 bp, 19 predicted proteins | sample 1672951 | NCBI WGS metagenome assembly OLPH01 (sample SAMEA3136740, study PRJEB25190) | human gut metagenome | reverse complement strand
CCCCTTCATAGTCTCCCTCCACCCGCAAACAAAGGTGAAACTCCCCTTCTCCCAGATCGTAAGGTTCTTTTCGGTCTCTCAACCAGGTCAATTCCAACAAAAAACGGGTTTTATCATCTGCCATATTTCTGCCAATATAGGAATTGCCCTCTTCTGACGTTCCATCCTGCGTTCATCTTCGGAGAGAAGATTAATTCTGCAATCCGCCTCCACCCAGTATAGGTTTGATATCAGGTTGATTATGTCTGCAGACCGATGGTCGGTCTGTAATGCATCGACAAACTTTCGCCTGACGTGTGCCATACATCCGTACCGTGTTATTGAGGAATCTTCCCGTTCAAACATTTTATAGACATTGTAGCCGTCGGTGGTGACACTTCCCCGGAAGCCTGCGAAGAACTTTTGGGCGACCTTCATGCTACGGCTGCCGTTGTCATACAGATAATAGGCTATTTTCCGGTCGGGATTCTTTATTCCCCAAATGTATTGTTTACGGTATTCATACTTACCCTTCTGCTGGTTGTACACTCTGACCTGTTCGGTAGTCTCATCACTGAACAGCATGCTTCCGGGTGTGAGAAGCAACTGCCGGAAAGGTTCCTCAAGCTTGCACAACTCCTTCATGTGCCTCTTTATCCAGGCCAAAACGGTAGAGGTGTTGAAACGTGCACCGGCATCCTTGAGACGGTCTACGACCCGTTCAAGAGACAAACCGTACTGGTATTTGTCAACCAAAATGCGGGCCATCAGTTCAAAATCCACAGGATATCCTTCAAGGACGTTCTCAAACGGTCTGCGGGTATCATTTTTGTCTGTAGGCTGATAATAGTTTGAGATGTTTCCCTGTGTATCCACCAGCCGTACAAGTTTGAATACATGTTTGACCACTTGATGTTGAATCGAGTATTGAATCCATTCACGTATGCCTATCTTGCGTGCACCCGAAGGGATATCCGATTCATCACAGTAATGTACCACCACATTCTCCGCACCGGTGGACTGCTTGCCATAATCCTTACGGCAGGAAGGGGATTCAGGCCGGGGAGCGGCCTCAGAAGAGGCTGATTCCGCAGCTTTCTGTTCCAAGTCTTCAACCGGAGCCGAAGGAGCGGAGCCGTCAAAATCATCCTTATCCTCTTTGAGGTCTTTTTGCTTCGTTGCGGACAAGGAAGATTTCTTCTCGGATTTACGCCCGTATAACTGCCGTTTCTGTCTGGCAATCTCATAAAGCTCATCAGCACGCGTATTCTCGAGCGCTTCAAGGGCACTGGAAAGCTCCTGTATTTTCTCTTCTGCGGCTGACTTGGCCTCAAGGGCCCGGGAAAGACGGTTGGAAAGCGCCTTGTTGTCATGTCTCATGCTTTTCAGTTCCTCAAGTGCCCTGTCAAGTTTAGACAGGATCTGCATATTACCCGACTGCTGTTCACGCTGCAAGTCGTCAAGCAGGTTTCGAAGCCGCAGGATCTCATCATCCTTTGACAGTAGCTGGGCGATTAATATGTTGATCGTTTCCTTGTCTTCCATGTCGCAAATATACAAAAAAAAACTGACTTATGTAAGACTTTTAATATATTAATGTATTGATAGTCAGATATATAACCGCATACAATCGATTCTTCTGTAACCTCGTACTACCCTACGAGTAATTCTTTGCGGACAGTACCCTGGAGCAGAACCACGAGTTTCTCCCAACCGATTTCATAACGATGACTGGCCTTGCAGAAAACAGGCAGGAGGAAACGGTCTTTGTCCAGCTTCTTCCAATAAAGCACGTATCCCCCTGTATCATGATGAAGGATTTTGATGTTCCGCCGGTCCTTACTCAAAAAGATGAAAATGTCCCCTGTGGAGGGCTCTTTGCCCATAATCTTGCGTACCAGTTCGGCAAGGGTGAAAATACCTTTTCGCATATCTACCGGACCTTCGCACAGGTAGAAGCGCATGCTGGGATTCAGCCCTAACATAATGTTCCCAGGTTTTGAAGCAGAGCTGTTATGCTCTCAAGATTAGTGTTACATTTTCGGATCTCAACTCCGTTGCCCAGTTTTAGACGAAACGAAACAATCTCAAAGTTGTCCGATTTGACAGATTTGGGAGATAATGTACAACGTGAATGACCGGAGGGGGAACCGTTCACATGAATAGGAGTCAGCTGCATACCGGAAGGGGAAGTGGGGTTAGTTAATTGACACTTGTAATGACGATACCAGCCAAGGAATTTATAATAATCAACGCCAAAACGATGGCAATACTCCAAAAGAGAGACTTGGCAACCACTGTCGGATGACTGATAAGCAGAAAGAATCTCTAAAAAACAATCAGTAGAGTCCATAAGAATAAAATTTTAAGTTCTGTGCAAAGGTAAAGCTGACTGATAGGATAAACAAGAGCCATACAATGAGTGCTTACCAATTATCCCATAGCTTTGCACAAAGGAATCAAGGCTTTTTCTTTGATTATATAACGTGTTGCAGATACTTTATCTGCAACCTATCTGCCACAGGTATCTGCAACGTTCCAACTATCTACTAATTAGCGTATTACACGCTTTTCGTTGCAGGTGGCAGATGTTTTTATGTTTTTCAACTTTATAGTAGGAAAAACTTTCATTCATTTCCGTACCGTATTGTGAATACTACTAAAAAACACCTAGCAGTTTAAGCAGATGTACTTGGTTAACTATATACATCTTGAGAATGTAAAATATTTGCAGAAACGACTTAATGCAGGATCCGATGAAGAAAATAGCAGTAAAACACTGATATAAACCGGTTCTTCTTGGTAGAAAACGTACGAAAAGTGCCAGAAATAAGCAATCACCTTTACTACAGCATTAGCGTAGTGAGGGTGATTTCAACTTATTCTCTCTCACATCTTTCCTTGAAACTGTTAAATATAACTACAAATAATTTTTAAATATCTTATCTATTATACTTTTCTGAAGCATCACTTCCATAACAGGTGTTTCTCTATCATATTTATAATATCTCTTATCTTTACGCACATAAATATATCTAATATACTCATAACCTGTAGCACACCATTCCTCAATATCAAATCTAATATCATCATATTCGAAAGGAAGCACTAATCTATTATTTATATCAACAGCTCCATATTTACTATCCTTAGTTACTATTACAACATCTTTAGTTACATAATCCAAACTATCATATTCTGTAGGAAGTAATACTTTACCGATATAATCAATAATTCCCACTTTTTTATCTTTCACAACATAATGCGCGGAAGGCCCATATTCCCACCATGAAGAAATCGAATCATACTCGCAGGGAATTAGCTGCTCACCATCCTTCATCACCACTCCCACCTTATCCTGCCTCTTCACTACAAGGCTTTTTCAGCCAAGACCAAATTAAAGTCATCATCAGCTGAAATTTCCTGTAATTTTCCAAAGCCGAAAATAGTATCTCCTTTATTATCCAGCCAAGCATAACCACGTTCACCACACAAAATAACGCCCCATTTCCCTTCCTGAATATATATGATATCGTTCTCTTCTTGTGCATATCCTATAGAAGATACTAATAAAGAGAATAAAAGTAAAATATAAGTTTTAACTATGTGTTCCATGATATCAGAATTACAACCATCATAATATTCTCAAATATAACGGATATAATTCTGATACACAATAATTCTTCTAACAAATAACAATTCTATTTCTCATCATCAAATGAGTGGCTCTAGAATCACCTTTATCAACTTTTCACGTTGCTTATACCACATGATATACGACTTCATGCGCTTCCGCCAGTTGAGGAACCTCCAGTTTATCCAACATTTTATCTAAAACAGATTCAGGAAGTGCATATTCCCTGCTTTTATTTTGTTGACGCCAAATGTGGTATGGTTGTTCCAGATAGACTATCTTTACTTTTGCACCATAATCAACAAACAAATCAATCAATTGAGCACGCATCTGACGAGTTATGTTAGTAGCATTCCAAACAAACTCCTGACCTTTGCGGAGATACGTTCTGGCTTCCTCTTTCGCTGTTTGCACTACCCATCCATTCGCAGACTTATCCGTAGGACTCAATTTGTGTTTTCGACGAATGACGTCCAAACTCACCACCGGAACATCTATGCCAGCAGATTGAATATAATAATCCTTCCCCATTCCCGGAAGTCCTGACAACATCGTCACTTCACATTTAAACTGTTCGTGAGGGACATAATCGATATAACTGTCTTCAGTATGGAAGTAATGAAAACGTGCATAATCAGTGGCAAATCCTCTTGGTTTCTTCCAACAATCCTGTTCACGGCAGAAAATCTCAAACAATTCCAGTGCTTCCAGCAGTTCATTCTTATCTTCACAAATGCGTCCTCTGATATCAGCATCGGCCAACATCTTTAGCAATGAAGTATCTACCCGTAAAGAAGCTTCACAGAGTTTCTTCACAGAGTCAGGCTTCTCCATCAGCCAAACAGGTAATCCATGGTACCGGACTAAAGATGCAATCTGTTCCCGGATATGGAATGGAGCAGGACAATCCCGGTATAAAATAGTGCGGACAGTGTACTCTCCTTTTCTGGCATGTCCTTTAGCAGATACCCGCCCCTCTCCTTCATCCACGGAAGTTGAACGTTTTTCAACATCATGCAACAAGGCAGATGTCCAAATAAGTTCTTTCTCCAAAGTAGAAAGAGAATGATAAGCGGAAGACTGCTGCAATGCCTCCAACACCATACGGGTATGTTCGGCTACACTGCCCTCGGCATGATAACGAATATCCTGCTGAACAGTATTCATTTCGCGCACCCACTCGAACTGTTGTTCGAGTGAGCACCACGATTTATCTTCTATCAATTTCCAATTCATCTTTATTCCTCCTTTTCATTATTAAATTCCGAAACAAGCGGGGCACGCTTCCAGTTACGTGTCCAATGCTCGTCTGTTTTAACATGTCCTTTCCGCACATACTTAAATACATTATGTGCAAATTCGCTTACCAGATATTCTCCGACATTGCGGCTGACTACTCCCTCACGGGTACAAACCTCTTTCGTCCACGGTTCACAAGAGCCGAAGATAGCCGGTTCTTGTGACATACGGATGATTTCCTGTTTTAATAGTTCCGGTGTCAAACCGGAAACAGACTCTATCTTCAACTCCGGAACAGTAGGAAAGTCGAATAAAGCTGCATAAAACTTTACTTCTTCCCACGACAGCCACTGATCCATACAGCGGACTGCAAAAACATAAAAATGCGTTTCTAATCGCTGATATTCTATGGAATGTACGGCATATAGATTCTCTCCAAAGATTTCTATATCACCCAAATCATTCTTTATCAATTCCCAACGCTCACGCAGTTGCCTCGTCCAAGGTGAAGTAGTAGGAGCAGCATGCGAACGGGCAAAAACACCCCACTGACTTAAACAATTATTCTCTCCATCCAGCTTCTCGGTATGCACCAATGTCCGAATCCGTTGGATGTCCTCCCAATACGTATGGTTAATCCGGTCGTCACTAGTCGTTCCGGGAGAGAACGGATAGTGATAAGTGCGACCATATTTCTCTGATATCATTTCTTTCTTTTTTTTTAATTAAATACTAATTTCTTTCATCACATCACTCCTTATTCATTCGAACGATGCGAGGCATAAATTTACCCTGCACTTCCACCAGCGTTTCCTGTGTATACATCACTCTGTCAATATCCTTATATGCCAGTGGCATTTCTTCCACGCTCCCACCAATCAAAGTCACTCCCGCCTGCGACAGTAGTTTCTTCAAAGCCGATTGCGTAAAACTATCTTTTGCCTTCTGGCGGGACATCGCCCTGCCGGCTCCATGAGAAGCCGAATTTAAAGCAGCTTCCATCCCTTTGCCACAAACCAGATAACCTGCAGTAGCCATGCTACCGGGAATCAATCCCGCTTGTCCTTTCTGTGCCGGAGTAGCTCCTTTGCGATGCACGATTGCCATACGCCCCGGTGCTATTTCCTCTCTCCAAGCGAAGTTATGATGGTTGTTGACATTAGCGAGCGGCTTCAACCCTAATGCTTTCGCCAAATTCAAATGAATTCGCTCATGACAGGCACGGGCATAATCACCTGCCAGATCCATACTCATCCAATACTCCTGCCCCGCTTCAGTGTTTAAATCCAGCCAGGCAAAATGCTGTGCTTCACGGGGAAGCCTGCACACTTCACGTGCCAACAGGCTGTAATGTTTGGCAATGGCAGCTCCCAATCCTCGTGAACCGGAATGTGACAACAATGCCAGATAATTTCCTTCTGGAAGATTCAACACGTTATTTTCTTGCAGAGCGATCTCACCGAACTCCACAAAATGATTGCCACCACCGGAACTCCCCAGTTGACGTACTGCCTTTCCATGCAAATCTCTCAACAAAGGCGTCAAACGGAATTCTTCCCTATCCAACACCTCATGTTCTTGCTCAAAACCCAATCCGCCATCCATACCGAAATGGGTGAAATCTTTCAAGGCTTCTTTCATCTGATAGGTATATCGTTTCAGGAAGTCGGCGCTGGCATCAAATACCGTCAGGCTCATCCGACAACCGATATCAACGCCTACGGCATACGGAATCACTACATTATCCGTAGCAAGCACTCCACCGATAGGTAACCCGTATCCGGCATGAGCGTCAGGCATCAATGCTCCGGCCACCGTTACAGGTAAGCGCATAGCCAGGTTCATCTGTTGTTTGGCAAGCGTTTCGATAAATTTACCTCCATAGGTTTTATACATCAACGGCTCATCCAATAAATCATAAGCTATAAACTCTTTCGCTATGATAGTAGGCGAAAGGCGTTCGGCCAGCTTATTCCAAATTTCATTATTTTTGTAAGATTCGGGATGCTCGAGTATATCGCTCAATGTCATTTCAATCTGTTCTTTAGTGTCGTATTTGCAATGTTTGCTCACAATGTCCACTACCAGACTACGGGCAACATTATCCCGGTATCCCAGTTTGCTTAAATCTTTTAATCGTATTCCCATACTCTTTTTTCGTTCGCATACAGCATTCCCTGTCGGCCTCACCGGCAGACAGCAATGTAATACACGTGATACCAATGCTTTGGATATGGATATGAAATACCTCACCACCGCATTAAAGTGATTAATTTAAAATATAAAAAGTGATTGCAGGACTAATCAACGATTACCGCTTGTTAGTAGAATTGCGGTCAATATAAGAACCATAGGTTCAGTGTAAAAACAGTAAGTTGCAAAGCCTCATCCTCCCGACGAGACAACTTAGTCCTAATTTGAAAATATTATAACTCCAACATAATTAATACCCTTTCCATCTGTTTTTAAAGGGTGAATACTCATTTTATCGCGGCAAAAGTAGTGCTTATTTTTATTTCCTCCAAAGAATAATAGACAAATTTTAGCGTTCGGTAACTATCCGAGGGAAGTTTTGCCAAGAGTTTCTGTCAAATTGCTATTTTTTACTCCCTTTATATCCCCTATCTTTGCAACAGAGAAAACAAAAAGAAAGATAGTATATGAAACTAATGAAAGGTTTATTGAGTGCTTTTGCCGTTGTATTGGCAACCACAGCTTGTGCAGGCAACAGCGGAGAAAATAAAAAGAGTAATGAATCAACAAAGGAGGACAATAAAATGGAAGTAGTAGCATTAAATAAAGCCGATTTTTTAAAGAAAGTATATAATTATGAAGCCAGTCCGAACGATTGGAAATTTGAGGGCAGCCGTCCTGCTATCGTAGATTTCTATGCTACCTGGTGCGGTCCTTGTAAAGTGATGCACCCGATTCTGGAAGAACTTAGCAAAGAATATAGCGGTAAAGTAGATATCTATCAGATTGATGTAGACAAAGAAAAAGATCTGGCAGCGGCATTCGGTATCCGCAGCATCCCTACCCTATTGATGATTCCGATGAAAGAGGAACCGAGAATCATGCAGGGAGCTATGCCCAAAGACCAGCTTAAAAAAGCAATTGATGAATTTCTTCTGAAACAAAATAACGAAGCAAAACAATAGACTTCGACTTTTTTCTCGTCATGGCAACTGCCCTCTATTCATCTTTTGAAGATGGATAGAGGGCTAGTTTTAGTTAAACTCATTATAGTTTCCTCTGAACACCGTCGTCACCAACGACGTAATAAACTCCATTGTCTATCAATACAGCCCGTCCACGCTTTTTCTTCCGATTCTCCTTATTGTCAACATTGACAGCGATGACTTTACCATTATAAAAGGTTGAAATATCCTTGAAGATAGTGTGCCCCACAAAGATATGTTTTATCATATAACGATCCAACATAATTCGTAAAGAGTCTTGTGCCAACGGTTTATATTTGGGATCTTTTCTCACCAGGCCGCGATACCAGATCGGACCGTCATTACCATACAGAAAATCAGTCAGTGGAGAAAGCGCCTTACGCTCTTTTTTGCTCATGAAAAGTGCCCGGCTCATTTCCTCGTTCACAGTGGGGATATTCAAGTCCTTATCATAGAATAATTTTCCTAATCCGGCATGTACATATAAATCAGTTCCAATGATTTGCATTGTATTACGTGTTGCAAGCCAACGGCCCAATTCGGTATTTGTGCCGAATAATGAGGGATATTCCACTCCCAGTTTTTCTGCCAGCAATTTATATTTATCTTTTGTATAGCGAAGATCGTTGGACAACACCAGAGCCTCATGGTTTCCCAAAAGGAAAGAGACATGACCTCCCGCTTTAGCCGCTTCGTCTTCTAATTTATAGAACAGCCAGAAGATCTGCAGTACATCCTTGCCACGGTCGAAAACATCTCCGATAATCACCAAATGATTGCTACCGAAATTCCACTGATAGTTATCATTAATCACTCCGTTTCCTTGCAACAGGCTAATCACACAATCCAGCCGCCCATGAGGATCGGATATCACAAAAACTTTTTCCGGACGGGTATATTGCCACTCCGGTCTTTTCAATGGATGGAGTTTTACATCAAATGGATACCGTCCCTCATGATCCGTCACACGGAAACTGAAATCTTTAGGTAATGTCGCATAAGTCTTGTCTGTAATCCGTCCTTTCTTATTGACATTAATAACCCGCGTACTACCGTCTGCCTGATAGAGTATATAAGGTCCGTCACCAGATAATTTTTCTTTTTTCTTATCTCCTGAATGATAAGTTCCGGCCTGAATGCCGGAACTTATTAAAACGAGAACAAGAGTAGAAAGAAATAATCTCAAAAAACGAGTGCTCATATTCTTTTCTTTCTTGAAGTTTATTTTTTAATCGTTACTAATTCTCCTTCGTCATTGATGGCTTTAATATCATCTCCTTCAATAACCACGGCACGAGTTTCTTTTTCAAAAGCTTTGGGATGGTTAACACAAATATCATATACCTTTTTATTATAGGTATACTTCACACGACTATTTTCCGTATGACCGATAATAATACGTTTGACATCATATTGAGCCAGAAGTTTATCTACATCCGCTTCCTTTATCGGACTGTACTCACTGCCAGTCTTAACCATTCCACGATACCACAACGGACCGTTATAACTATCACTATAAAGGAAATCGGCAATATCCGGATATTGTTTTTTCCGTTCCTCTTTTGAAAGGTAAATGCTCTTGCTCACCAGTTCATTGATTTCGGGAATTGTCTCTTCGCGTTCCATAAACACCTTACTCAATCCTGCATGAACATAAAGGTTTTCACCTACAATCTGAATGGTGTTTTTAGAACGCAGCCAGTTACCCATCACATTCGTCAGTCCCCACATTTTTCCATAGGTCATGTTCATCGCTCTTTGCGAAAGAGTGTTGTACTTGGCATACGTATATTTCAGATTATCACGCATTATCATTTCTTCGTGATCCCCCAAGATGGTTGTCACTCTGCCGCCAACAGCTTTCGCCTCAAATTCCAATTTGTATATGAGCCATAAAATAGGAAGTACGTCTGCTCCACGATCGAAAATATCACCATCAATCACCAAATGGTTACTGCCATATATCCATTCATATTTATCATTAATCACTTCCCCTGTTTTCAGAATAGCGGCAAACAAGTCGAAACGCCCGTGAAGGTCGGATACGGCAAATGTTTTAGCATACTCGGTACGGTTTTCCCATGCCGGACGTTCAAAATTCTCAATCTTATTAATGGGTACCTGAAAAAGGAGCTGATTATCATCCGAATACACATCCAGTTTCAATCCGGCCGGTAATCCGGATTCTTCACGAATGTTCAATGCATTATCTTTAGTCACTTCCAGAATTTTAAGTCTACCGTTTTCATAGAAAAGGTAAGGACCATCATTGCGGAAATGAGTGATTTCAGCTATATCCGGTCCCACGGGAGTCAGATCTTCCCCGCACGAATAAAAGGCCGTGATGAACAAACCCAAAAGGAAATAGATGCTATATATCTTTTTCATAATTTCTATACGTTAATGCGTTAATTAATGCAATTCATATTCCGGATTCTGAACCATATTTTCATTGTACTCCATTTCGTGGTTAGGAACAGGAAGAACGATTTTATAATAACTCCAATCAAACTCTACTGCTTCATTGGGAACTTCGCTCAAATAATCTTCACGTATCACTTTCTTGTTATTTCTAAGTAAATCAAAGAAACGTTGTCCCTCTCCCCAGAATTCAATGCGACGCTGTTCAAGCACCAGATCCAGATTTATACCTTCATCCGCCACAGCATCCAGATCCTTACCCGTACGTGCATAAATAGGTTTCAGATACTTGCGCGTATTAGGTATATCATTCCTCTTAATCGCAGCTTCAGCCGCATTCAGATAGAGTTCCGACAGACGGAAAACCGGGATATTGGCATCTTCATACGATTTAGAACCTTGTGCCGGATATTTCAAGCAATAAGGTTTACTGCTACTTGCCGTAGACACCATCTGACTACGAACATCATCGGAATTGTCTTTCATGTAGTCTTTCCAATACTTTTCGGTAGCTATCAGATTATATTTGGTGCTAAGATAACCGATGGATGATTTTCCCGGACTATCAGTTGTCAGATTCACAATTTCGAACAACAGTTCACTATTGAACGGAGTAGCCCATATCTTGGCATATTCATCATTGGTCCACAACTTATAGCCTTGTTTTTCCGCACCTTTGATAGCTTCGGCAGCCACATCGTATGCCTCTTTGTCATTCCCCATATAGAGATAAACCCGGCTTAATAATGTCATTGCCCCCCATTTATTGATTTTACCCTCTTTCTTTACCGGACGAAGCAGCTTCACCGCATCTGTCAGGTCGTCTGTGATGGCCTTATAACATTGGGCGGTCGTATTGCGGGAAGGTTTGATATTCTTATCTTCTACCACTTTATCAATAATGGGCACAGCCAGTGATGCCCCGTTATCTTTCAGATAAGGATACCCGTAAATACGTGTCATATCGAACAGCAACAAGGCACGTATTGCCAAAGCCTCTCCTTTCAAGTCATTATAATATTCCTGCTCTGTCAGCTTCTCCAGTTTCGGAGTTGTAATTTCCCGATCGGGAACAAGCTTTATCTTTTCAATATCCCGGAATAAAATGTTCAGGTTCTTACCAATACCGTAGTACATCCCCCAGAAACCACTAGGTCCATTCGTCTTATTGTACTTGAATGTATAGAAACTGACATTGGTGCTGGAAGACTTATAAGATTTCATGTCATCTCCCCTCAAATCACCATAACAGAACATATCTGCTCCATAATAACTGGATGACTGCATACTGCTGTATGCACCGTTCAGCACAAATTCAAAATCTCTTAATTCGGTCAATGAACCATCGGTTTCTATAGCTGTGGAAGATTGCAAATCTAACCAGTCATTTCCGCAACTACTCAATAAGGTTGCAAAGGCACCTAAAGCTATATATTTTATCTTTTTCATACTTATTCATTTATAGATTAATGCACTTAGAATTTCACTTCCAAACCGAATGTATAAGTTCTCATCGGAGGAGTATCCCAACTAGGTGATGAACCCGATTCGGGGTCAATATAATCGTATGCCGCCCAAGTTAACAGGTTATTGCCCGATGCATACAGACGTATATTGTCGATACCCACTTTCCGGGTCCATGTCTTCGGCAGTGTAAAGCCGAAAGTCAGATTCTTCAGACGAACATAATCTCCACTGTATAAACGACGTGTGGTAGCATAATCGGTCATGGAAATTGATCTACCGACTACAAAACGTTCAATACTCGTTTCATCACCCTCCTTCTGCCAGCGTTTCCGGTAATAAATAGGAATATTCAGCGTTCCATCGCCACCGTGTTCCAGTTTGCCTGCCGCGCCGTCATAGTTCCATGCCCCAAAAGAGAAATTCACGTTAAAATTCAGATCAAACCACTTATAAGAGATGCTGTTACCCAGTCCACCGGTGATAGTAGGATCGGCACATTGCAGTATCACTTTTTCCGCACTACGCGGATCTTTAGTAGTTTCTTTGTTCAGATTTCCATTTTCATCCGTCGTATTCTTATAGAACATCGGTTCACCGTCTGCCGGGTCGATGCCTGCAAATTCAATCATATAATAGGTAGAATAGGGCAAACCTACCTTATGAATAGATGTTCCGCTGGTTACTTGTTTCAAATCTCCGTCCAACTTCAGGATTTTATTGGCATTATGTCCCAGATTCAAACTAGTGCTCCAACGAAAATCTTTTGTCTCGATATTAGTTGAACGAATTTCCAATTCATATCCCTTGTTTTGTAATTTACCTATGTTGGCAAGATAACTTGAGAAACCTGTTGCAAGAGATAATGGCCGGCTGTAAAGCAGATTTTTCGTTGTACGAACGTAATATTCAAATGTAACATTCAGTCTGTTGTCGAAGAATCCCAAGTCGATACCGGAGTTGAAGTTGTAGTTGGTTTCCCAAGTCAGTTCCTTGTTTTTCAGTTGCGACTGCGTGATACCCGGATTATCGTTATAATTACTAGTCAGACTGCTCAATCCCATATATCCATAATAAGAAGACGGCAGAGTTCCGTTCACACCGTAAGAAACTCTAAGTTTCAGGTCACTTAACCAGTTCTGAAGAGGTTTCATAAAACTCTCGCTACTCACTCTCCATGCACCGGACAATGACCAGAAATTTCCCCAACGATTCTCTCTTGCCAATCGCGAACTTCCGTCTGTTCTCCAACTCGCTCCCAGATAGTATTTGTTGTCATAATCATAGTTGGCACGTGTAATATAAGAGACAATACGCGTCGTACTGTTAGAACCTCCCATACTCTGATACACTACACCATTGTTGACTTCCGGCTTATCCCAGCGTGCAAAATTAGAGATAGTAGTTCCCAGTCCATCCGACTCCTTACTGTTGATTTCATAACCAGCCAAAAGGTCCAGATTATGTTTTTTCTTGATCTTTGTCTGATAAGTCAGAATATTAGACCATGTCATATTGGTAATATCATTATAATCTTTGCTGAAACGCCCGTTATCATCGTCACCGTCACTGGTACGCGGGTCTTTCCATGCACGAGACTTGTTCATCACAAAATCATAGCTGAATGTAGACGCAAACTTGATTCCTTTCCAAATATCGAATGATGCATATACGGTATTGAAAGAACGAGTCGCATATTCTCTCTTAAAATTATAAGAATTTGATAACATCGGGTTACGGTCATCCAATTTGATTAATGCACGGTTCCAGGTGCCGTCTTCATTCCATATAGGGTCAGACGGTGTGGCTCCATTACGCGTACCGTAAATTGGAGAAGTATACGATGTCCCCTCCGAATAAGTATCCTGATTCACTTTGGAGAACTGTATCTTTGCACCGATATTCATCCATTTAGCCATCTGATAGTCTACATTCAAACGTGCAGAAATACGTTCCAGACCGGAGTTTATCGTAACACCATCCTGCTTCATATAGCCGATAGATGTATAGTATTTAATCTTTTCCTGTCCGCCGGAAGCTGAAAACTCGTAATTCTGGTGGCTACCGTTACGGAACAGATAATCATCCCAATTCACAAAACCACACCAAGGGATCGGTGCATACTGGTCAATATTCGAATCGGCATAAGCCCATGCTTCATTCTCGGTCATCCCCTGATGAAGTCCTACCTCATCATCGGTCTTACCACTATAAGTTAAAGCATAATTTCGAAGCCCCTCGTGGATCAGGTTACGACGTTCCTGTCCGCCCATCAATTCGCGGAAAGGCATGGCAAAATTAGAGAATCCCCAATCCGATTTCAATTTAAAGACCGGTTTACCTGCTTTTCCTTGTTTCGTAGTAATAATGACAACGCCATTTGCTGCACGTGAACCATAAAGTGAAGCAGCAGCGGCATCCTTGATAACAGTGATGCTTTCAATATCCGATGTATTCAAGGTAGACATTACATCCAAACCGGAATCACTACCAGATGCACCAATATTACCCGACAATACGGGAACACCATCCACTACATACAGCGGAGAATTGGAGGCATTGAACGAACCCATACCACGGATACGGATGGACGTTGACGAACCCGGTATACCCGAACCGGTATTTACGCTGACACCGGGAGCCGCCCCCTCCAACATCTGTTGGAAAGATACATTAGGCACATCTTTCACAGCATCTGTCTTTACGATACTGGCAGAACCTGCATAAGCCGATTTCTTGAAAGTACCATATCCCGTTACAATCACTTCGTCCAACAGGTTATTATCCACTTTCAGGATTATGCTCATCGGCTTGCCGGGAGTTGCAACGACTTCCTGTGACGTATAACCGATATAAGAAACCATCAGAGTCACTTTCTTGTCTGTAACTTCCAGATGGAAATTACCATCCATATCAGTCATCATACCGTTAGTTGTACCTTTCACGATGACATTAGCTCCGATTATCGGCTCTCCACTATCTTCAATTACTTTCCCTGTAATCGTATATTTCTCACGTGCAACAGTTTCCGTCCTAACGGGTTCAGCCTTACGGATGGCAATTACTCCATCATGAACCGTATAAGTCAGTCCGCTATTTCGCAGGCATTTGTTAAGCACTTCAGAAATCAACTCATTCTTCACATCCAGATTTTCCACTCTGACTTTCTTCGCATCATTTGTGCTGTAGATAAAGGTAAAGTCCGTTTGTTTCTGAATTTCCCAAAGAACTTCATTCAGTGTTACATTTCTGAATTTGGCTGTAACCGTGGTCTGTGCGAATACAGATGCGCGCATCAGCCCTGAAGTCGTAATACAGAGAAAAAGGAACATCATACAAAGACGTTTTCCATATTTCCCAAATCTGGCAACATTACGTAGTTTTTCCATAAAACAGGGATTAATGATTAGTGAATATTTTGATAGTTTTTCCTTCTACTGTGACAGTTACTCTACCCGTTTGCTCCAACAATTTCACCAATGGGGTAATCTCATTATAGCGGTTAACATAGCAACCGAAGCGTAACTCTTTCGTCGCCTCATTCTCATAGACTACATCCATATCATACCATCTGGCAAGAGTTTTCATGATGTCGTCCAATCGCTGATCTTTGAAATTGATCTTTCCATGTATCCATGAAGTATAAAATGCAGTATCTACATTGCGTACATTGATCTGGTTGCTGCCCGGAGTAATACAAGCCTGCTCCGATGGTTTCAGAATCCGGTTACTTCCATTTTCAGTCTGTACTTTTACCGAACCGCTGACAAGTGTAGTTTGATATTCTTCGTTTGCGTAAGCTGATATATTAAAAGTAGTTCCTAATACTTCTATTTTCATCCCTTTGGTTTGTACAATAAAAGGCTGTCCGGTTTTGCTTACTTCGAAATAGGCCTCTCCCTCCAGTTCTACCAGACGGCAATCCTGTGCAAACTGAACAGGGAAACGGATGGAACTCATAGAATTCAACTGTACTTTACTTCCATCGCTCAACGTCAGCTGATATTCACCACCACGAGGAACGTTTACCTTATTATATGCAAGTTTTTCGGATGTCCGGGCGGGAGCCTGCTGATAATTCAATGCTGTAGAATCCACCTGAATGACTGTACCATCTTTTTCTTTCAATTCCACGCCGGAGGTAGACTTCAAATCAATTGCTTCTCCATTATCCAGAATAAGAACGGCTTTCTTACCACCCGGAACAATTTGTTCCGCTACTTGAGATAACGGCTGGGGTTCATTACTGCTCTTATATATTGCCACAGTAGCAATAACCACCGGAAAAATGAAAATAGCAGCATATTTACATATATTCAGTATCCGATGTCTGAACCGATGGTGTTGGATTTTTCTTTGCACCCCCTCCCATCCGTCCTCTGCATGGAAAGTTTGCCGCTTCTGCATATTCTGCTTTATGTTCTCTTCCTTGCAGATTTCCCGAAAAAGGCGTTCGTTTTCGGGCGATTCATCTCTCCACCGGGTCAGTTCCGCCTGTTCTTCTTCCCCGATTTCATCAGATAAGTATCTGGCAATGAGTCTTGCAATATAGAAATGTTGGTTTATCATAATTCACATGTTTTAATCGTTGTTTATACTAAAACAGGTGAATTGAAAATCAGGGTGTATTAAAAATGTTTTTTTTAAAAGAAACTATAAAAAGTAAAAAACCAGGTAGTAATAGTCTTTCAAATATACGCGTAATTTACGGTAGGCAATCTTTTTCTGGGAGTGTACCGTTTCGCCGGAAATATTCAGTGTTTCAGCAATTTCCGGATTGCTTTTTCCCTCAAGTGCCAGTTGCATAATGCTTTTCATCTGCGGTGGCAGTTTTTCAATGGCATCCACCAATATCCGGTGAAGGTCTCGCCGGGGACCTGCTCGTTGCGGGGCATGACCTTGTCTTGAAAAAAAGAGTCTTTACTCATTTCCTGAACTTTCTGTGCATACTCGTTCATGACCTTGGTATGTTCCAGTTCATTCAAAGATTTATTGCGTACCGACGTATAGAGGAATGATTTAATCTGATGCACATACATGAAATCATCGCGCAACTGCCACAACTTCACAAAACACTCCTGAACAATATCAGCCGCTAATGCATCATTTTCGACATACTGATTAGCAAACATACATAGAGATATGTAATATTTGTCGAATATAGAACGAAACTGAGTCTCATCAGTTAACTTAATACTAATATAGTCTGTTGTGCCAATCACGTATTCTTTATTTTGGCTACAAATATACCATTTGAAAATTATGTAACCAAACAAAAATGAAAAATCACAATCTTTGTTTCATTACAAAACCCTCAAAGAAGTCGTCCCGGTAACTATTACCGATAGCAATTTCATACGATTTTATAAATATATCATTATTGTCAAATGACTCGATGTGATCGGTATTGACAATATAGGATTTATTCACCCGCAAAAAAACAGATTTTGGCAATAAATCGAATATGGCTTTCAGACTCATGCGAGTAATGATACGCTGGTCGTTCAGTTGAAGAATGACGTAATCTTTCAATCCTTCAATAAAGAGAATATCGGAGAAATTCACCTTGAAATACCGGCGCTCTGCCTTTACGAAGAAATATTCAGCGGCAACAATCGTTTCGATAGCTTCTTTTTCTTCTTTCAATAATAGAGAATGATAGGATAACGCTTTATCCACCGCCTTTTGAAAACGTTCCGCTTCGACGGGCTTAATCAGATAGTCGATTGCATCTACTTCATAGCTATCCAGCGCATATTCTGTATAGGCTGTGGTGAAAATAACCAGTGTTTTTTTGGAAATCGTACGGGCAAACTCTATTCCTGTAATCCCAGGCATCTGAATATCCAGAAAAACCAGATCGACTCCCTGTTGCTCCATAAAGTCGGAAGCAGTTGCAGCACTGTTAAAACTGCCTATCAACTGGAGGTTATCGGATTCTTCTATCAATAACTTCATGGCCTCACGTGCCAAGGGTTCATCATCTACAATGATACAATTCATAATGTTATACTTAAAATTACAGAATAGAGATTTTCATCTTCTTTTTGTTCCAACTTATAATGTTCAGGATACAGTAATCCTAATCTACGCTGAATATTGGCAAGTCCGATTCCACCGACTTTACCCTGCTGGACTGCAACAGCCGGTTTAGAATTCTCACACCGGAATTCCAGCCGGTGAGCCTCCACCTTAAAAAAGACATGGACATACGAAGAATGCTCACTATCAAAACTATGTTTCACCGCATTTTCCACAAAAGGAATGAATAATAAAGGCTGAATCCAAATGGAATCCACTTCTCCCTCCTGCCTCAACGTAAACTGGAAATTGTCACGGCGTATCTTTTCCAAATTCAGGTAGTCATTCAGGAAACGGATATCCGAAGCCAACGAAACTCTTTCACGCGAACTGTCATTAATCTGATACCGTAGCAAATCTTCCAGTTTAAAAAGTACTTTGGAAGCTTCTTCCGGATTTCTCTTTATCAGGACATTGGCATTATTCAGCATATTGAAAAGAAAATGCGGGTTAATCTGATTCTTCAGAAATGTCAGTTCGGATTGCAAAGTAGTGGACTCGAGTTCGTCAATACGCAGGTTGTAGCGCAACCAATGGGTAAACAGCGATATGGCTGCCGAACCTGCGGTAACAAAACCGATGGTCAGTATCCCCGAAAAAGTATTAATGAAAGTAGCGAATCTGCCAGGATCTTTTCCGGGCAGAATTACTTCAAAGAGTAATCCCTGGGTGACTGAAAGGAAGACGATGACTACCAAATTCGTCAGGACAGCCGCCAGGACATAGTGCCCCAAACGGTTCTTCAACAGAAAACAGGGTACTAATATATACAGGTTCATATAGATTACCGTATTAATGGAAACAAAATATGCCAGGAATCCACCAAAACGCCGCCAAAAAGAAACTGACTGCAAAGGTTCGTACCAAAAGACATTAATAGTCATCAAAAGAACTATTATTTGCAGTAACAGATGTCTGCATGTCCGGTAATGAGGACTTAACAGAAAAGCTGTAACGCTTTTATCTTCCATTCTTCTATGTTCTGTATTCAGGTTCATACTTCACCTCCTTTCAATTCCAACCAGATGCTTTCTGTCGTCAGGAATAGTCTGTAACGATTGCCATATAATAAGTTCAGTCTTTGGCGGATTCTTTCAAGTCCTTTATCTTCCAAAAGATTCACTTGTAGGCAAAGACAGGTGAATATAATTGTGTTCTCTTCTACTTTCAAATGGATTTTGAGAGAAACAGGGATTGATGTTCGCTGTTCGTTGATTGATTTTACAATATATTGCACAAATGGAATGAAAAGCAAGGGTGGAACCAGTGTTCTATTTACTTCTCCATCCGCAAGCAATTCATAATTGAATTGTGCCTGAGAATTCTGTTCCAAGGTCAGGTAATTATTCAGGAAATTAATTTCACTACTAAGCAATACCTTTGTTCTGCTGCAATCATATAGTTGATAGCGAAGTAGTTGACTTAATTTCATCAGCATCTTCGAGGCTTTTTCCGGTTCGCTCAATGTCAGTTCCCCCGAATGATGCAATGTTTTGAAAAGAAGTTCGGGGCTGACTTGTTCTTTTAGCTGTTCCATTTCCGAAAGAACGTGAACCTTTTCCATTTGTGAGACACGTTGATGATCTATCATCCATTCTTTCAGGAGAACGGTCATTGTTCCTCCTATCATGCAGAGTGTGGACAACATGAAAGAAGATATATAATCCATCACTATAGGTATGGAGAAATAGGAGGCACGTTCGTAAAATTCCGGCCAGCAGGAATAAGATACATATTCCGTTGCCATTTGTATTGCCAGGGCAAGCATCATTGCTACTGAAAGTAAGGATATGTAGGTTAGATAGCGTCTTTTCAGCAAAAACTTTGGAAAGAGCCAGAAAAGATTCAGATAAATAACTCCTATATAAGTCAGTAGATATAAGAAAGTGAATGTATAAATCCATCCTCCCAATATATCCCGATAATCGAGGAATATAATAAAAACCTGATTGAATGATATGGTAGCCAACACCATAATAAGCACTAGATAACGCGCCCATCGAAGTTCCGGACTAACGAGGAATCGATATAATAAAGTAGATTTATTGTCTGTTGTTATTGTTTCAGCCATCGTGTATTTAATCAGGGAAGATGTTTTATCTCCGGGGACGAAGATAAAACATTTTTCCGGTTGGACTTCTATATCGGTTATTTAAAATTCAAGTTTATAACTCACATTTGTCAATGTTGTAGAACCGTCACTAACATCAATTTTTCCTGTTTTCACATTATATTCATGTCCATAGTGTTCTTTCGCACCGGTAAAATTAAGTCCTTTCACTGCAAACTCATGAGAGACTTTCTTCTTGTTGATGCGGTAACTCACGGTATAGTTGCCGATAAGCATGGGAGAATACTGTTTAGAAAATGCTTTCGTTTCGTCATACTGTACCTCTTTATCAGGATGATTCATCGTTGCTTCCCTGTCAATCGGAGAATACCGGTCACCTCCTTGTAAGGTCAATTTCAGATTGATGCTAAGAATATTCTGTCTATTACGTCCCAGCATCCATTCCTTTCCAATCAGTCCGTTGATGACATAATTCCGATTAAACTTCGTATTGTACCACACACCGTCTCCGCCCCGGTAGCGGGAATCGAAAAGAGAACCGGAAATCATGTAATAGAGTCCTTTTTCCAGGAAACGTTCTAAAGTGATGTCAATACCGATGTTGCGTCCTCTTCCTTTATTAACCAATGCGTCTTCCACATAGAAATCAGAACGATTGAGTACGGAATAAGAGCAGTCAGCCATCACAGGCACATCATGGAGAAATTGGATATAAGGTTCTATTTTCAGATTCATGCGATCGGATATTTTGTATCCAAAAGATAACATGACGTGCTGCGCTTTGGTGAAATCGAGTTCCTTGTTGACGGATTTGTCTCCTGTACTTTTCGTTTTCACAAAATAGACGTCCATTTTCTCCATGCGACTGTACATACCATAAGCCAGTGCGAAAGTTGCTTTCGGAGTAGCTTGCCATTTCAAACCAATACGGGGTTCAACAGACCATTTATTATTCAGAGTCAGAAATTGCCCGTAAATACCGGCATTGAGCGTCCAGCGTTCCGTCAATCCTACAGAAGAACTATTGTAGGCAGATATCAGACTCGTATTACCTTTTCCTTGAGATACGGTTTCCAGTGATTCGGCTTCATAAGGAGCAATGGCAAGATTCATTTGATAGAACATGGCATTATACGTAAATCCTGTCTTATTAGTAAAACGGTTACTGAATTTACGGTTAAAAGTCGAAGTTAGTATTAAGTTAGTATGTTTTGAGTTAAGATCCATGTAGGGGGTGGATTCCAAAGAGTGGTTAAACATGGTTGCTCCACCGTCCAGTTGCGAATAAGTACCGGCAATAGTGGTTTTCAGTGATGCGTCATTGTTGAAGAAATAACGGTGGCTGATACCTCCGGCAGCCATATACTGTTTGTCTTTTGATTCGTTACGGTCGCTCATATATTCCCATTTATCCGTATTCTTTTCAAAATCACTGCCGAATTTATCAATCAGGCTGGTTCCCCAGACAGAGAATGTTCCTGCTTTCTGTGTCGGGAAATTCAGTTTGAAGTTCAAGTCCTGATAGTCCATCTTTCCGCCCTCCAAGTTCAGAAGTCCTGTTGTGGAATACCGATAATTGAAAATATAGGACGCTTTGTGCTTCTTGCTTAACGGTCCTTCGGAAGCTACATCAATTCCCATGATGCCCACTTGAAGCGTATTCTCATTCTTCTGGTTATTTCCATTACGCAATTTCATATCAAACACACCAGATACCGCATTTCCATATTCTGCCGGAAAAGCTCCGGTAAAGAAATCGGAATTACCCAATACCTGCGAACTAAGAGATGAAAGTATTCCTCCACCCAATGTGGCAATATCCGCAAAGTGATTCGGGTTGGGAATTTCAACGTCTTCCAATCGCCACTGCAACAGATGGGGAGCATTGCCATGAATGGATATTCCATTGGAAGATACACTGGGGGCCACTCCGGCAAAGGAGGATACCAAACGGGCAGGGTCGTCAAAACCTCCGGCATAGCGGCTCGCTTCTTCCACACTCAACATACGGGCTCCGGTAGTAGCCATCTTATTCATCGCCTCCTCTTTATTGGTTCTGGCACGAATCACTACTTCATTGAGTTCGTTTACACTTTCTTTCAAAGGAATTTCCAAATAAACCTCTTTGGCGGAAGTTACCAGTATCTCTCTGAAAATACCCGGTTCATATCCCATAAAGGCTGCCTCTACCGTATGCCGTCCAACAGGAACCTGTGGTATGCTGAAACGCCCGAGACTGTCTGTTATCGTACCTGTTCCCTCTTTTTCGGATAATCTCACCGTTGCATACGGTATCGGGTGTTTTGAATCCCTTGGCTGGCTTGGCTGGCTGGGAGGCTTGGCTGGCTTGGCTGGCCGCAATTCATCATTGGATCGTTCGCCGCGTTCTTCATCGGCGGTGCCATC
>OLPH01001527.1_pt1 | contig 22475 bp, 20 predicted proteins | sample 1672951 | NCBI WGS metagenome assembly OLPH01 (sample SAMEA3136740, study PRJEB25190) | human gut metagenome | reverse complement strand
AAAGAGGGCTGATCCCAAGCGATCCTCTGTGAAAAAAGCGCCCCGCTCATATGAGCGGGGCGCTTTTTTCAGCTCAAAGGCGGGAGAGAGCGCAGGGAGTGCCTCAGAACAGGCCGAGGATGAGGATGGTGTACCGCTTCAGGCCCAGCATCCCGCACCCGAGAGCGATGTGGTAGTTTTCTGATGCGCCCCATCCCAGCTCGCGCAGCAATGTGCTGGATCTGCTGACTATGTGGAGTTGGACTCCTCGAAAAGTCCGCGTCCCCAAGGGCTGAAAAGGGACACTGGGAACGCTTTAAGAACAAAAAAGACGCGCAGCGTTTCAACCGTAATTACGCGGTAAGACGGAATTATGGGGCAGGGGAGATTATGAAGGAATGTGACCCGGAGACTTGGAAATCGGATTGGTGATCGAGGCGCTCTCTCAGAAACAAGAGACTGCCAACACCGTCTGCGCTTGGCCTGGTCCGCTGTTCTGCATATGGGGGGTGCAGACCGATAAGCAAACAGTGGGAACTTGGCATTTTGTACACCCGGGATAAATTCCACGCTCCGCCATATTACGAGTTCGCCCTCTGCCACTTGGTGGTGGTAGAGGATTTGATAAAACTGTTTCCGATTATTTAGGTTCAGAAATAGGTGAGTAGATACAATGAAGCGATTAAATGCTGATGCAATTGTCGACAGTAAAGATTCGGGTCCTTTCCAATTTACATTAGATGTCATTTTGAATACGCAGTATGATCCTTTGATATGAACGGCGTTCATTATAGAGAAGCAAAGCTGTTCTGTCAAGTGCTGCAATCATTTTCGAGTTCTCTGCGGTTTGTTTGATTTGAAGCGATGAAAATTTGGTGACTCCCTGCCGGTAAGGATAAAGTCAAAACTGCATCTAGATTAATATCTTGAAACAGACTCAAAAGAAGGGCCGTCTCTTTGCTCGAACCAGGAAAATTACTTCATTTATATATGAACTGTAACATATTTGTGAATTGATTGTAAAAATGCTTGGACACCAATTGACAGAACATTGTTTTCGCAATATGCTACTACACAGATAGTTTAATAATAAACTGTCTGCAATAAAAATGAGGAGACTATTTCACTATGGAAGCGTATGATCGATCCTCGCAAGATGTATGCAGTGAATTGAAAACGGAACCACGATCGGGGTTGACCTCCACCCATGCTGAGGAGATATTGACCCAAGTAGGGGAGAACCGCTTGAAGGCAAAGAGAAAGCAAACCGTTGTTGAACGATTCTTCAGCCAGTTCAAAGATGCCATGATTCTCATCCTGCTGGCTGCAGCGGCTATCTCCTTCTATGTAGCATTGCAGGGCAGCGATCCAACGGAGTTTTTTGAGCCGGCTCTGATCCTGCTCATTGTCATTTTGAATGCCATCATGGGTACGGTTCAGGAGAGCAAGGCAGAAAGATCACTGGAAGCACTTCAAAATATGTCTGCTCCCCATGCGCGAGTGCGTCGTGATGGACAGGAATCCATCATTGACGCCAGCAAACTGGTGCCCGGGGATATCGTTTTGATCGAAGCGGGCGATTACATTCCCGCAGATGGGCGCCTGATCTCGGCTTTCAATCTGAAGGTGGAGGAGTCTGCTCTTACTGGTGAATCCGTTCCGGTTGAGAAGGACGCTCAGGCTGTGGTGGCCTCCAGTGCGCCTCTGGGAGACCGGCTGAACATGGTCTACTCCGGATGCAGCGTGACCTACGGCCATGGTGAAGCAGTTGTGACAGCTACTGGCATGAACACCGAGATGGGCCATATTGCCGGGATCCTGAACAACGAGAAACAGACTCAGACACCTCTGCAGAAAAAGCTGGCCCAGCTTGGGCGGATGCTGGGTGTTCTGGCGATCATCATCTGCGCAGTGATTTTTGCGATCGGTCTGGCCAGTGGCATGGAGCTGATGGAGATCTTCATGGTATCGATCTCTCTGGCGGTTTCTGCCATCCCAGAGGGCCTTCCCGCTATCGTTACCATCGTGCTGTCCATCGGTGTTACCCGGCTGGCCAAGCGCAATGCCATCATTCGAAAACTCCCCGCTGTAGAGACACTGGGCGGTGCTTCGGTGATCTGCTCAGATAAAACAGGTACTCTGACCCAAAACCGTATGACCCTCATTCAGGGCTACTGTGTCCAAGGTGATCTCAGAGAAGATATCTCTTCCGCCAACACGCCTGAGATCCAGACTCTGCTCAAACTTGGGACCCTGTGTTGTGACGGCATAGTCACCATTCAAGATGGGAAAGAAGTGGATATCGGCGACCCAACGGAAACCTGTATCGTTGCTGCCGCTCTGAAAAATGGCTTTTGTAAAGACGACTTGAACAAGGCGTGCCCCCGTGTAGCTGAGGTCCCCTTCGATTCCGACCGTAAGCTCATGAGTGTGGTCTGTCGGATTAGTGGCAAATTAGTTGTCATTACCAAGGGCGGTTTCGACACCCTAGCCTCACGCTGTACTGACGGCTTGACGGAGAAGGCCGCCAACGTGGTAGAGGAGATGAGTCGGCAGGCTCTACGTGTGTTGGCGGTGGCCTGTAAGGTCATTGATGAGGTGCCGGAAGAAGTCACTTCGGAAACTTTAGAGCACGATCTGACACTGATCGGACTGGTCGGCATGATCGATCCGCCTCGTGAAGAGGCCAAGCAGGCGGTGGCTGTTTGCCGTCAGGCAGGTATCAAGCCGATAATGATCACTGGAGATCATGTGCTCACTGCGTCCGCTATTGCCCAGCAGCTCGGCATCATGGAGCCTGGTGACCGGGCTGTGACTGGAAGTGAGCTGGCCAAGCTGAGCGAGGAAGAGCTGGATCAGCAGATTGAAGATATCGCAGTTTATGCCCGTGTGTCTCCAGAGGATAAAATAAGGATCGTCAAGGGCTGGCAGCGCAGAGACGCGATCGTAGCCATGACGGGTGACGGTGTCAATGATGCCCCCGCTTTGAAGGCAGCAGATATTGGCTGCGCGATGGGGATCACTGGTACTGATGTTGCCAAGGGCGCCTCTGATATGACGCTGATGGACGATAACTTTGCCACTATCGTTTCTGCTGTTCGGGAGGGCCGAGGTATTTATGACAATATTAAAAAGGCGGTCGCGTTCCTTCTGGGTACCAATATTGGCGAGGTGCTGGTCACTTTTATTGCCATGCTGCTTTGGAATCAGGCCCCCTTCCTGTCCATGCAGCTGCTGTGGATCAATCTAGTCACTGACTCTCTGCCTGCTATTGCCCTGGGAATGGAGGCCATCGACCCCAATGTGATGGACCGTCAGCCAAAGCCCAAAAAGGAAGGGATTTTCGCCAACGGGCTTGGAATTCAAGTTGTTTTGCAGGGTGTCATGTTTGCGATCCTGTCACTGATCGGATTCCGTGTTGGCAGTCAGGTCACCGGTGCCATTGAAGGTGGCCGAACCATGGCTTTCCTTGTGCTGGCCTTTGCGCAGATCCTGCATGCGTACAATATGCGCTCCCATAAATCGCTGTTTAAGACCGGACTATTTACTAACAAATATCTGAATCTAGCCAGCCTTGTTTCCACTGCTTTGATGTGCTTGGTGCTTTTTGTTCCTCCGATCGCCTCCGTGTTTGGCCTCATCCGTCTTCCTATGAAGCTGTATATGCTGGACTTTGGGCTGGCGGTCGTTCCCGTGGTCGTACTGGAGATCGTCAAGGCGTTTGGGCTGGTGAAACATCATAAGTGAGTTGATATTCGATGAAGAACGTCGTAGGAACATTCCATAAAATACAGAAGGCGTATTATCAATACTGCTATCAGGCGGTAGAACCAGACGGGATCAAAATGAGTGAGATGGCTTGTATATTGTCTCTCTACAACAGTGCGCCTAAAGATACTGCACGGGATATCATTGAGTACTCCTGCCTCTCTCCCGGCATGGTAAGCAGGAGCTTAGAGTCACTTCGTAAGTCTGGTTTGATTGAAGGATATCGTGACCAAGAGGATAGCCGATATATCCATCTGCGTCTGCTGCCGAGAGCGGCCCCGATTTTGGACAAGCTCACACAGGCTCAAACCAAATTCATTACTTGTATTGCGGAAGGCATTTCAAAAGAGGATTTTGCGCAGGTCTGCCAAATTGCAGAGAAGATGGCTGAAAATCTGGATGCGAACCCGAAACTCAAAGAGCCCCTCACTTAAAAACAAGAGGAGTGCATGGAGAGTAACTCCTTGCACTCCTCTTATATGTATAAAACAAAACCAAAAGCAGATATCTTGGCATCTAAATATCGGGCGACAGAGGAGGTTTCACAATGCAAGTGTGGTTCAGCAAATTTATTAGAGGGCGTGTGTTCTCTGTCCTCTTTTGTATATTAGGTTTTGGGCTGACGATTTATCTGTCCAGCCGATTGGGCATACTGATTGAGGGATTTGCCGGCCTTGACCTCCAACTGGCAATTTTTTTGATACTGACAGTGTTTTGCACCTATATGCTCATCTATGTGAATATCCACAGAGAGAACAAGAAAACACAGAAGTTATTCAACCTATGTGGAATCATATTTTCTTTTTTTCCAAGCACAGTGATCTGTTTTTTCTTGTTCGACCTGATAAGATCCCTTTGCGGAGCCTACGATGGGCGGCTATACCTCATTCCACTGCTGTTGGCTGCTGTTCTGTCTGCCTATGGATTTGTCCATGCCAGAAAGATCTTTGTGAAAGAGTATTCGATACCCATTGCTGCCAGCAGCAAGCACCAAAGATCTGAGGTAAAGGCAGTACTGCTCAGCGATATCCATACCGGGAGCTATGTGGATCGGAAACAACTCCACAAAATAGTTGATGCAGTCAATCGGTTGCAGCCAGACCTTGTCATCATGGCCGGTGACACCTTTGATCAAGATGCCTTCGGGCATTGTGATATGGATGGTGTCAAAGCAGAACTACAGAGGCTCCAGCCAGAGGGAAACGTCTACGCTGTGCTGGGGAATCATGATCCGGATTCGAGCCATAAAGAGGTCAAGGAATATTTCGAGGAGGCTGGAATACATCTGCTGATTGATGAATGTGCAGAAACAGAGGACTTCTTGATCGTCGGTCGGGATGATATCTTGGGAAATCCTGCCCGCAAGGGCATTTCTGAACTGTTCGCCGGTGTGGGTACGGAGAAGCCGAAGATCGTAATTGACCACAACCCTTTAGGCATCGAAGATGCCGTCAAAGCGGGGGCCGCTTTGATCCTTTGTGGGCATACCCATAAAGGACAGTTTTTTCCCGCCACACTGTTTACCAAGTGGGCATACGGCAGACGCGGATTCTATGGGCACTTTCAGACTGGAGAGACCCATAGCGTTGTTTCATCTGGGACCGGTTATTTTCAGCTGCCAGTCCGTTTGGGGACGAACAGCGAAGTCGTTGTTTTACATATTAAACTTCAAGCATGATGAAGGGGGCGGGATAGGGGGCGGCGCGGGTCACCTTTCATAGGTATCCACCGGGGCTTGAACATCTGTTCCCTGGGCCGGTCACAGCAGCGGCGCAGCGGCTTTTGCAATAAAGCCCAGCAGCCGGCGCTTGAGTGGCTCTGCTGGGAGCAGATCCAGCGTGACTTCCCTGCATTTGCCCTGTGTCTTTTCAAAATCGTCTTGGAGCTGGGGGATACAGTCCGTTCCCCACAGATAGGTCGCGCATTCAAAGTGATGATAGAGGCTGCGGTAGTCCAGATTGATGGTGCCGACAACAGCCTCCCGGTCGTCACAGACAAAGACCTTGGCATGTACGAAGCCGGGGGTGTATTCGTAGATCTTCACCCCGGATTCCAGCAGGGATCTGTAATGGGTCAGCGCAAGGGCAAAGGGGATGTACTTATCTGGATGATCCGCACATCAACACCGCGCTCGGCGGCATACTTGAGCGCATTTTCCAGCTCACCGTCCAAAATCAGATATGGCGTCATGATATGGACATACTTCTGGGCCCGGTTCAGCATATCCATGTAGACCTGCTCGCCCACCTTGTCCTTGTCCAAGGGGCAGTCTCCGTAAGGCATGACAAAACCGTTTGCAGCCTGCTGCTTTGCCGGTACATTCAGAAATGTGTCAAAATCCGGTGCCTTTTCATCCAAGTACCACATGTGCAGGAACATCCTGGTGAAGCTGCGGGCTGCTTCGCCCTTTACCATCACGGCGGTGTCCTTCCAGTGACCGTACTTTTCATAGGCGTTGATGTATTCATCCGCCAGATTGATGCCGCCGTTGAAGGCGGTCTCCCCGTCGATCACCAGGATCTTCCGGTGATCGCGGTAGTTATAATGGGTGGAGACAAAGGGCTTGATGGGGGCAAACATTTTGCTTTGAATGCCAAGAGATCGAAGCCGCCTGGGGTAGTCATGGGGCAGGGTAGACAGCTCACAGGTGCCGTCGTAGAGCATACGGACCTCCACGCCCTCTTTGGCCTTCCGCGCCAGGATCTCCAGGATCTTGCCCCACATTTCCCCCTCATCCACGATGAAGTACTCCAGGAAGATGAACCGCTTTGCCTGCTCCAGCTGGATCAGCATCTCCCGGAACTTGTCCTCGCCTAGTGGGAAATAGGTGACGGCAGTATGGTCATAGACCGGATAGCATCCACTGCGCTGAACATAGCGGGCAAGCGCCGCGGCTCCGGGGTCGGACTGCCCCAGGGCCTGAGCTGTCTCCGGGGACTGGACAAGGGTTTCCGCAGTTTCCGTATTCAATTCCGCATAGCGCTTTTTCAGAGCCCGGTGGCCAATGTTTTTCTGGGTGTAAAGAAACAGCAGGGCGCCGAACACCGGCAGGAGCATGACCACCACCAGCCACGTGATCTTGGCGGTGGGGTCCATAGCGCTGTTGAGCAGATACAGTACCATAAAAAACGTGAAGATTACAACGCCGCCGTAAATGTGGGGCAGGAAGGCCTCGAACCAGTGAAAGATGCTGAACAGGAACAGCACCTGCATGGCCAGCAGGACGAGGATCAATCCAGAGCGGCTGAAGATCACCCGGAAAATCCCCCGCTTGCCCTTTTCCAAAAGGTGTATCCCTGCTTTTTTGGAATTCTCTTTCATAATAAGCCCTCTCTTTTGGAAATTACAAAAATTTCCGCAAACCTTATGCAACAGCAGTTCTTGACTTTTATTATATCATTGAAATCTCCTATTTGAAATGGAAGTCACCAAAAGTTAACAAATGCGCTTGCGGGGTGTACAAAATTTTATATTGGATAGGTGGGAAAAATACGCTTTAGTAAACGGGGACAAAGATAAGAAAACGATTTTGTTTCAGAAGTTTAAACATGTCTGTCGGTTCATTTTGGAGGCCGGTCATTCTGGGCTTTATTTCATAGGGGAAATTATTGAAACCTACATTGTATAGGTGTTTTTGAAGAAGGGGTGGCTCTTTGCTTTGTGTTACGAGCTATAATAAAGGAGCACCAATTTGGATAGGCAAGTGTACAGAATGAAGGCCAGTTCTGGATATTCTAACTTCGGCAGTCCAAAAGTGAAAAAGATACCGCCGGCTATCAGCAAGACAGCCGGCGGTATCTTTTATCAGATCTCTGTGCTGGCATTCATGGCCTTGAAGCCGATCAGGACCGTCCAGACATAGGCGCAGGTCTTGGGGATCATCAGCATACCAATCATAGGGACGACGTCTGCCCAGAGGACCACGGGAATGTAGAAACCGAAACTGAGCACAATGGTCAGCCACATATTGCGGAACGCGCGGTCCTTTGCTTGCCGGGCGCTCCTGTAGAACAAGACGATGATCAGCAGGCCCAAAAGCGCAAAGGGAATGTTCCGGTAAATGCCCCAGGAAAGCGGCGCATTGGCGCTCAGCCATGCATTCTGAGGGAAGAAGCAGAGGGCGATCCGCAGGGCAGACAGCAGATACACGGCGGCGGTAATGCCGTTTTGACCATTGACCTTGTACCGGACCCGCCACACATAGTAGAGGATGATGTAAAAGATCGTCATGGTAATGGAGGTGATGAATTTGCCTATGCCCAGGGGGACGATAAAGTTTTCCAGACCAGTGGTGCAGAGAGCCAGAGCCCGGGGGACCAGATGGAAGGCGTCGCCGGCGCCAAGGACGACGGCCATGATGCCGAACAGCCAGTGCTCTTTGTTTCCCCTGCTCTTTACGATCATGGTGACGCCAATGGCGATCACGGAAGTCAGATAGACTGCATCAAACAGTGTTTCAACAATAGCTTGCATAAAGAGGCCTCGCTTTCCCACTTGATATGAACTTTGTTCATTTTTCTGGATAAAGAATTCCCGCATGAACGGGAATTCTTTAACGGTAAAGGATCCGTTCCACCATCCTGACAATGCCGGCACAGTCATAGTCGTGCCGCAGCAAAGAGGAGATGATCAGAGAGAAGATGATCTCAACAAATTTTTGAGGAGTAAAGACATCGTCAAAAACCGCCGGATCTACATTTTTATCCCGCATCAGGACCATGTGGAAGCCCTCCTGAATGTGTTTCCACGATTTTGCCATCAGCTCCTGCCCACTGGACTTATCTTCACCGACAAAGCTCATGGAGTGCATGGAGAAGAAACCGGGATATATTTCATTCCCACGCCGCATACTTTCATAGGCCCATTCAATGCAGTCTGGAAACCGTTTGAAGGAGGTCTGGCCATCAGGGATGTGGAAGATATCGCACCAGACGCGTTCCACCGTTGCGGCGATCAGGTCAGATTTGCTGTCAAAATAATTATAGACGGAGCCGACGGAGATATTGCAGGCCTGCGCCACGCTGCGGATGTTGACGGCCGCCCAGCCGTTCTCCTGGATCAGCTTGCGGCTGGTCTCCAAGATGGCCTCTTTGGAAGTGATGACCGTGTTCACGTTTTCACGCCCCTATTCTGAACGATGTTCACTATAGCATACCACCCTTGATTTGTCAAGACTTTTTTTTGTCAGGTCTCTACCCTGTCAATGGTCGAAATGGACGGCAAAAGCAGCCGTTGACGGGGGCCGCAGGCTGTGCTTTGTCTGTTATCAAGGTGGGACAGCCGCAGGCTGGCTGTCCCACCGCTGTGATATTAGTTTGATTTTTTATCAGCCCGATAAGCTGGGATTACAGGTCCATTAACATTTGCGCAAAATGTTCAATATGTTCAGAGAGATCCTGTTCTCCATAGTAATCGGCAAACAGGACGGTATCTCCGCGACGCAGCACGAGGATGCCGCCGGGCAGAAAAACACGCGGTTCCCCGGTTATCTCATTGACATGAGTTCGCCCTTCGCGTTTGGCGTACAAGCATTCATCGAGAACATCAAACTGCTGATAGTCACCGGAGTTGTTAAATTTCTGCCTGCTCCATTCCTCTGCCCGCATTTCGGCGAGTATATCCAATGGGTAACCAGTGATGATGACCTCCAGATGAGGTACGTCATTTGGGCTGTCATCCTCGTTGAATGCACCATACTGATGAAAATACCAAGATTCCGGGTCGAGTAGCGTTCCACCATGAGAGATATAGTCCATGCTGTAAAACACATCCCGGGAGAGCGGCAGATCTTCTCCCTCAATGTCCGTCAGAGTGATGAAGCCGGAACCTGCTAGATCATAGGGGCGGTAATCTGTTCCCGCAAACAACTGTATGGTATTGATAAAGACCGGAAGCAAAAACGCGAATCCTATCGCCAACAACCAGCCGACTCTTTCGTGTCTCTTTGGAACTGTCCCGCTTTTGATCGCCTTTCGGTAGCACAGTAAATGGAAAAGCCCCAACAAGTACGATAAGTCAATCAGCAACAACCCAAACGCTGTCAGTAGGAACGGGAGCACAGGTCGGTTGGAAAAGGTCTCAACGGGATAATATCTGAGCCATGTCCAATCAATTTCCCATGGGGAGCCGTTTTGATAAAGGCTGAGCAAAAGCACATTTCCGAAGGCAAGCAGTACACCTCCAATCACTTTCTCTTTGAAAAAGCGCTTTAACGCATAATCCTGTGTTTCCGACTCTGTATGTGCCTGCGCGGTCAAGTCGTCAGAGGCAAAGACATAAAAACTTCCACGGAAGATCCCCCAGTAGTGCCAGCCTGCATCTTCGTAAAGCGCATTTAGCTCTGGATCATCATTTACTGCTCCGCGAATCGGCTCTAAATGGATTTGTACCGTTTGTTGCGCTGTCTTTTCAAAAATGGTGAGGGGGCCAGTGGTCATGGAAAAGCGCAGTCCTTTCCCAGCCATAACAGCGAACCAGTTTTCTAACCCTGGAATATCAAAACCGCCAACTGGTGTTATACGGATCACAGTCTTGCTCATAAAAATTCCTCCTCTCCGTCAAGGACACAGGCTTTTAGGCGTGCCAGCTCGTCCTTAAATACTGCTCTGCCTCTCTCAGTCAGCCGATAGCTGCGTTTGCGGCCATCGGTTTGTGTTTCTTCGATCAGGTGCTCATCTTGAAATTTGCCTAACAATGTATAAAGCGTACCGGGACCAAGACGCACCCGTCCATTGGTCTTCTGTTCTACAAATTCTGTGATCTCAATACCACACATTTCACGGTGCAGGAAAGACATCAGCACATAGAACATTGACTCTGTCAGTACCCCTCTATCTTTCATATCGATCATGGCACCTCTCTCTGCAATATCGTCTCACGATATTGCTTTTCCCCATTCTAACATCGCGGCGCGATATTGTCAAGCAGCTCCTCCTGTATATGCGGATATGGAGTTGTGAAATTTAATGTCTTTAAGATTTAGCAGAACAAAAGAAAAAGCCGACACCTACAAAACTGTAAGTGTCGGCTTTGGTTCACCCTGTTATGCGCTTTTATTTTTGCGTTTGTGGAGTAAGCTTGGCATAAGGGCTGCACTCCTGTGTTGCAAAAGTTCAGCGTTTTCAAGAGGTCGAGGCATGTCTTAGTACATGCCGCCCTTCAAAACCGCAACTTTTTGAAGCAAAACAAATATAACGGAAAACGCAGATTTTCATAGAGTTATCAAGGCTTTGAATCCGTTTTTGACGCTTCCTTGATTTTGATGAAATTCACACATTTCTACGCAAATCTACGCCACTTGACAGGGAATTGGCGTAAGTTGTGGCGTAAGCCAACCAACTTCGTACAATGAAAATTACAGGCTGCTGGCGATCTGTTCAAAGGCTCTCTCGACGGAATCAAAGCTACTGTGCGTGTAGACGTCCAGCGTCACGCTGGCGTTGGAATGTCCCATCAGATATTGTAGGCTTTTCACGTCAAGTCCCGCCTGTTGGACGTTGGTGCAGAAGGTATGCCGCAGCACATGAGGCGTGATCCGAGGGACAGGCTTGCCGTATGCCTTTTCAAATCGCGCTTGCAGCCCTCGCATATAGTTCTCCAAGTGCATCGCAACCTTCGGCATCCCGGACTTGTCCAGAAAGAGGAACCCGCTGTGACCGTCCACCAGCAATTCCACCTTCGGGGCGGTTCTGGCTTTCACCACCCGCATCAGCGCCATGTAAACCGCGTCCGTCATAGGAACGTTTCGGATGCCGCTTTTGGTTTTGGGCGGCGTGACGAAATAGGGCTTCTCCGCTGTCCGGCATAGCTGCCGCCGAACGTGAATACAGCGCCGGTCGAAGTCAATATCTGCCCGCGTCAGACCGTACAGCTCACTCACACGCAAACCGGTTCCCAGCAGGATCACAATGTCATCATAGTAGTTCCCGCCGCAGTCCTGCACGAATTGCAGATACTTCTCCTGCTGCTCCTTGGTCAGCGCATCGCGTACATAGGCGTCTTTTGGCACCACGTCAGACAGCTTGAACTTGAACGGGTTCTTGCGGATGATGTCATCATCCACCGCCATTTCAAACGCCGGTCTGACAACACTTTGCAGTACCCCGATGGTGTTTTGCTTGATGCCGCTGTCGTGCAGGAACACAAACCAGCCCTTTGCGTCCGATAGCTTTACGGTCTTGATCGGTTTCTGCCCAAACGGGTCAGCATGAATCCGCTTGACCGCAGAACCATAAGACCGCAGGGAGTTTTGCTTCAAGCCCCGTTTCAGGTTCATATAGCGGTCAACCAGTTCAGCCACGGTCATATCACCCGCTGCATAGTCGATGCCGTCCGCCATGTCGCGCCGCAGCTCGTCCTCTTTCTTCCGCAGCTCTGTCAGGGATTTGGCGTAAATACAACGCCGTTTCTTGTGTATATCGGTATAACGATAGTCATAGGTGCCGTTTGCTCTCTGGCTTTCGCCGTCCTTCAAAACACGCCCCTTGCTATCTTTGCGCTTTTCAGACAATTCAGAAACTCCTTTCCGTGAAAAGCGCGATTATAGGGATTGATACAAGTATATCATACCGAATATGCGATTTCCACTGATCTTGAACGGAAACAGACAACTTTTTCAAAGTATCGCTGTATCATGGTTTTCACATCACTTTTTCAAATAGAATACGCCTGCTCGATGAACTGATCGAACAGGCGGCGTTTAATCAGGCGCTTATTGCCCACCCAGAGGACGAATTTGCACCGGTCCTCGTTGGTGATCTCACGCAGCTTGTTGATGCCAATGCCGGAGTAAGCCGCGGCTTCCTCCAAGCTCAGATTGCTCTTTTCCCAAATTGGGATTTCCTTCATAGGCAGTTTACCCTCCATACAAAAATAGCCAGACAGGGCGAGGCGGCAACGAAGTCCGGCAACGAACTTCTGAAAACCTCGAAACATACCCGGTCTGACGGTTGATTTACGATTTTCCTTTTCTTCTATTTTTCTGTTGTTTTGGTTGTCAAAGATAGAAAAGGCCTGGCAAAACAGGGATTCTCCCGGCAACCAGCCCGGCAACGGGGCAACAACAGGCTTTGCAACCAGCCGTACTTTTCAGAACGGCATCTCAATTTGCTCCGTGATCTCCACAAAGCCGTCCGGGATTTCTGCGGCATGGTTGCCGCTGTCGGTTGCAGCTCTTTCGCGCTCCCAGCCCTTTTGCCTGCCGTATCCGGCAAAGCTGCGGGGATTGGAGAAATACGTCCAGCCGGTCACACACTGGTTCATGATCTCATTGATCTCGCGGATCTCCCATTGCTTCGGCTCGTCAAAAGCATGGTTCAGCGCCTCCTTGTAAAGCTGCTTGGAACAGACGGTATCGCCCGTGTAGCTGTCCAGAAACGCCTGAATCATGCCCGCTTTCGTGTCCTCCGGCATGAAGTCCTTCTGATGCTCCTTGAGATAGCACACCATTTCCGGGCTGAATGTCAGCTTCCAGCCGCCTGCCCGGTAGATGGTCATCGCCTCCGCCCACACCTGCTGCAAGTAGACTCTGGATGCGGCTTCGTCCTCCAGAATGTGAACCTCCGCCTGCTCCGGGCAGACCTGTACCGGCAAAAAGCGACGATTGCCGGAACGGTCGAGGGGCAGGAAATCCATTGCGTTTGACGTGCCGCCAAACACACATTGCCGCAATCGGTCTGCCGGGTGGGTTTCATACGGGATTTTGTAGACCTCCTTCTGGCGGCTCAGAAACGACTTGATTTCCTCAATGCTCTTGGCGTTGGCGGTGGCGATCATCTCGGACATTTCAATGATCCAGTGACCTTGCAGCTTGCGGTATACGTTTTCATCGTCCAGATTCCGCAGATCATCAGAAAACCACTCGTCCTTGCCTGCCAGCAGCCGGAAGAAGGTGGACTTTCCCGCGCCCTGACCGCCCACCAGACAGAGCATAACCTCAAATTTGCAGCCGGGGTGAAATGCCCGGTGAATCGCACCCAGCAGGAACAGGCGTAATGCCTGAAAGGTGTACTCATCTGCCTCTGCGCCGAGGAAATGATGCAGGCAATAGCGAATGCGCTCCGTGCCATCCCATGTAAGGCTGTTCAGAAAGTCCCTGACAGGGTGATAGCTGTTCTGATGGGCGGCAAGATCGGCGGCGTCCATGATTTTCTTCTCACTTGTCAGGTCGTAATTCTCTTCCAGATACAGCCGGATGTACTTCATATCCGTGTCGGTCATGGAGGCGCTGGGGCTTCGGTCGTAGCCGATGGGCTTGACAACGTCGGTGCGGTCGGTCAGCAGATTGTAGGCAATCGCGCCGGAGAGCAGCGGATCGTGCTGAAACACCGTCAGGCAATTCTTGATACTGTTGCGGACACCGCCTTTTTCCGTGGTGTCCAGCATGGCTTTTACTTCTTCAATGCTCATCGGCGATGCTATACTGCCCACCTGCATTTTGATCTGCTGCCTCATCTGCGGCGGCAAGCTCTGCCATTCGCTGCTCAAGTTTCCTCACTTCCTCTCCATATTCGATCACAACGGATGCCCGCGCCTGCATATCCCCGCCCAACAGCTCGTCCAGCAGATATGCAATCAACGAGAGCTTCTGTAATGCTTCTACAAAGTGCGGATGATAGCCGTCCTCCGGCGTCTGCGGGGCATAATCCTCCTTCCAGCGGCATAACAGCCGGTAATAGTCCAACAGCACACGGAAACAGTAGCGTTCCATGTGCTGATAATTCTGTTCGTCGGTATTCTGTTGTTGTGGTCTACTTGTCTTGCCCGCGCTATCCTCATACGGAATGGCAAAATCCTGTGCCAGCAGAATTGCGGCTTCCTTGCTGCCGATCCCGCGAAGCCGGGAAACGAAGTCAATCACGTCCCCGGTGGCACCGCAGCCGAAGCAGTAATACCGGCGATCCAGCTTCATGCTGGGTGTGCTGTCATCGTGGAACGGGCAGCGGCACATTCCGTTCCGCTCCACCCGAATGCCGTATCGCTCCGCAGCCTGCCGGGTGGTCACAGACTGCTTGACGGCTTCAAAGATACTCAATAGGCAATGCCCTCCTTAGTGTTCAATCTCCTGCTTTTTCTGCCGCGTCGCGGTGTTCTGGCGCTCCTGCTCATGCTGCACTTCGTAGATGTTGTAATGGATTGCCCAGAGCTTTTTCGCGTCGGCATGGAGCGGCGAAAGTTCCGTCTGAATGTCCCTGTATTCCTGCTCCAACTGCTCGCGCTCCCTACGCCATGCGGTGATGGGCAGCTTGCCGTCTTTGAAGTACGGCTTTAATTTGCGCTCTGCCATGTAGAACGTCCGCAACTCCTCGTCGTGTTCGGCTTTGTACTTCCGCCGAGATTTCTCAAAGCGGATGGATTTCAGCTTATCTGCAGCGGGCTTGCCAGACTTGTAATAGTCCACCATGCGCAGCAGTTCATTCACCTCCTTGATGTGGGCTTGCTTTGCAGACGCAGAATTTTTCAACGTGTCGATTTTGTCCTGCATGGTGTGAAGCGTAGTTTCCAGATCGTCCACGGTGTAAAGATTTTTGAATTGCAGAAAACTGAACGCCTCGGCGTAACGCTGCAAGTTGGCGTTCTTCGCCTTATTGCTGTACGCGCCCTTGTTGCGATTGGCGCAATGCAGCGCCAGCAGATCGTTGAGCATGGGCGGCTGTGGCTTGGCGAGCTCGGCTTTTACGTCCCTGAGCCAGCCAATCAGCGCGGCGATCTTTTCCTTTGCCTCCCGCATCAGCGCGTTGGTTTTCCGAATGACGCGGTTGAGATCGCCCTTGTTGGTACGGATGCCCTTTGCCTCCATCGCCCGGACGGTGGGACCTTCGTGCTGGGTCGGGATCTGCTCCACGCCCTGACGGGCAAAGCTGCGATAGTCGATGCGGCAGTCCAAGCCTTTTTCGGCAAACTTGGCGTTGCACAGGTCAGCCCATGCCTGCCGCCATGCTTCCAGCGTTTCGGGCTTTCCCCAATCTGTCGTTGGAACAGCGTTGAACACATAATTGCCTGCCTCGTCCAGAACGCGCTCTCCATGCTCATCCAGCACATATTCCCGCCGCTGTTTCTTGCCCCACCTGCCGTCCGGCTCAATAGGGCGAATCGGACACATGACGTGAAAATGCGGATTGGAAATGCCGCCATCCTCCTTGTCCGGCTGATGCACAGCGAAGTCCGCCAACATGCCCCGGTTCACAAAATTGTCCAACAAAAATTGCCTTGCAAGGTCGATGTTCTCCTGCATGGAAAACTCATTCTGCAAGGCAATGTCAAAACTGTAGGCAAGCTGCGCTTTCTTCCCGCGCTCAGCTTTCTCTACGGCGTTCCAGAGCGTTTCGCGGGCTGCGTACTCTGGCGGAGCATGGGACGGCAGCAAGATTTCAGAGCAGATCACGCCGCTCTTGTGGGTGTAGTCGCTGTCCTCGCCGTAATACTCACTGTGCAGCTTTTCCCCAGCACGGTAGGCGGCAGCAGCCACGGCAGATTGCCCCGCGCTGCGTTTGATCTGCGTCACATGAAAATGAAACAGTGCGATGCTCAATCACCTCCCGCATGGCGGCTGACAGCTTCCATGAGAAGCCTTTGCGCATCTGGTAGGGCAAAGACCTGTTCTGCAAAAGCGTAAAATGCAGTCTCGCTCAAACCCTTCGTCTGCGGTGCGACGCTCTCGATGGCAGCACCACGGGTGATAAGCCGGTGCGCCCGCTTGCGCCGTTCTCCCTTTTCATAGTAGGCGGCACGGTTCTCAAGGCGCTGGATTTTGTGCTCCTCCTGTGCAAGCTGGCGTTCAACTTTCTCTTTCTCGGCTTGCAGTTTCTCAATTTCTTTTTCGTGCATGATTTCAACCTCCTGACTGATAAATGATGGGATGGATAGATACAAAAAGACCGCCTACGTTTTCGGTAGACGGTCTGACTCACGGTATGGGATTTTCAGACTTTGCGAGGGAACGGTCTGCGCCAGCAGACTGTTTCCGCTGCAAAGTGCGCTGGGATAGCTGCTATGGCAGCGCAAGGGAGGCACTCCCTTGTTCGGAATGAAGTGACGCAAAACAGCCCGGACATTCAAACGTCCGGGCTGTCTGCCTCGCAGAGCGCACATACTCCCGTCAGGAGAGTATAGAAGTGCGCCCTTTGTTCCAAAGGGATATTTCCTCCTATTCCAGAATAGTGACGTTCAATGCTTTCTCATATATTCCGATACAAACATATCCCATTTCTTGTCAATACATGCAAAAAAGTCAAATGGAGTATCTCCAGAAATCTTATGAACCAAATCCGCAAAACCAGTTCTATCAAAGAGCATATACTTTGTTTGTCCTTTGTATATCTGGTCAATAAGTTCTTCGGAGTAGAAATCTCTGTACTGATAGATATTCCCCATTGTTTCGGAGTACGGAATAGGAGAATAACAGGCATTCGCACATATTCCCCGCAAATCCTCTTCCAACTCTTTTCTGGTCGGTTTACAAGCCTTGATTGTTGAAATTTGCTCTCGAATTTCAGGACCTTTTAATGCTTCATACAGAGTTTTGAGCGATTTTTTGTATTCTCGAAGTTTCTCTGCATCTGTCAGTTGCTTCTTAGCTGTTCTTTTCTTTTTTGCTTTTTTAGTATCAGGTTTCTTAAACTCCGGTGCAACATTTTTACCCTGCTCAATGGCTTTCTCACAATCTATCCACATATCAGCAAGCACAGACTGATTAGCCCTCAGCAGCTCAGCGCCTTTCTCAGTAAGCGCGTACACAGGATTTGGGAAAAGCTGTCGCACCCTATGTTCATCTGCATCTTCTATTAGTCGCTGAATAAGAACGCTCTTTGCCCCGCTCGCTTTCATCGAAAGATCGGACAACATTGTTTTAAGCTGTTCCCCTGTGAGGGTCGAAAGCGCTTTCCCCAAAACGGCTTCCTCCAAATATCCATCTGCAACCACAGATTGCAGATAGGCAGGAACATCTTGAATGCCGTATTGCTCCGTCCATTTCTGTGACCACGGCTGTTCTGCGGTGCGGGGTGACTTTGCATACTCTGCAATAAATACAGCTTCTATATCGTCTTTAGCAGTAGGACGGTTAAACTCTCTTCCATTGACATAAGTAGTGGTCGTTAGTTTACCAGAGTTAAGAAAGTCATCAACAGCCTTTTTATATTCGGCTTCTGCTTTTTGAATTTCCCTTTTCCGCTGTCGTTCTTGATCCTCTTTTATGGCGGAGGCAACAGATACGCCAATTCCAAATAACGATGTGGCAAGTCCAGTGAGTTCCCCAAGTGGAGATGTTCGTCTGTTTTTCCTTGCAATATCTGTGATGTCGGTCGCTGCTTTCTTCGCATCGGCAGAATTGGAAAACTGGACTTTTTCAACATTGCTGCCATAGTATATTTCCACCGTATCCTTTGAGAAAAATGAACTTGCACTAAGCTCTACATTCTTTATATCCCTAAGTGGAATAGTTTTCTTTGATGATGAAAAGAATCCGGAAGATTTGATGATAACATTCTTCTCATCAATTTCAATAGTTGCTGTCCGTCCCTTATATTGCTTCGTCATATTTGCATCAACCTCCCCTCCGTTGTAGTACAGTTCTAATTGTTATTCATACCATACTTTATTGTTTGAAAAACCCGTTTCCAATACGATTCGCGTTGAATAATATCCTCACGCTTTGTACGCATATCAAAGATCTCCAAAATGGAGTATGAAAAATTTTCTACGATGTAGTCCGCTCCATTGTTTTTCAGTTCTTCAAAAGCCTTATTGCCGCCTGTAAGATTCGTTACATCGGCATAAGATGACCAACGCTGCCAGATGCCAGCAATATCCCCCGTCGCCGATCCGATATAGAGCTGTCCTGTTGAACGGTCTGTAATACAGTAAACGCCTTTCACGCTGGAAAGAGCATTTTTCCACTCAGGAGCGTCCAGCTTGATAATGGTCTGCAAATCTTTATGGCTCAAAAGTACTTTGCTGTATCCGGGGAATGCGCCAAGTTTCGTAGCCGGAGCAAGTTCGTATACTTCGGGGTCAAAATCTCTTTGAACAGACTGATATGGCTTGTTATAAATATCTCTGCCGATTGGTTTCTCTAGTCTAATAATCAATCGCTTGCGATAGTCCACATAATCAGGAAGGAGTGTAAGCTTATACCCGACGGCATCAAATACTTCCGGGAGAATTTTTTCAACCCGGTACATTCCACCGAAAATGTAATATTGGGGACCATAAGGATAATACTGTGCAAAAGCCAGAAGATAATCCGCGTGATTCAAATTGTTATTTGCCTGTTTACGCTTGTGGGCATTCATTGCAATCCATTCAGGGGCATCATCCAGCAGATAGTCCCACGCACGCAAAGCAGTATTCCCTGCATTCATGTTAAATTTGACTTTCGTCTTATCCGGAAAATCGACTGGCATAAAGTCTGAGAATTTGATCATACGGTTTTCACCTCATTTTCGATTTTATCATATTGCACAGAACTTTTCCAGTCTCGAAGCAAAAGACTTGTTATTTGTGTTGCAAGCCAGACTAACATTTTCATTTTCGCTTCTGCCACACGATGTCATACCCCAGTGCGTCCGCCAGTTCTACCGCCTCGCCGTAGCGAAGCGAGCCACGTTTGAGCTTGCCGGAGAGATTGGGGACGCTGCGGCTCCAGCCGTACTCGTCGGAGAGGTAGTCCACCACCTCGGTCATGGTCATGCCGGTGCGGACGATGTAGGACTTGATCTCGTTGCGATAGGTTTCAGATTTTCTCATATTCAAACTTTCCTCCTGTTTTTTCGGCGCGCTCTATGGTAAAATGGGTTTGTCAAATCGTGACACCTATTCGCCATAGGGCACTGGTTTTTAATACACGGCTTTTCGCTGAAACTGCCGCCGATGATGTGTTGGTCACAGGCGGCACCTTCCGCTTTTGCCGCTTGGTGTGTCTTTGCGTGAAACGGCGAAATATCATGTTGAACGACAAACGTCGTTCACTGCTGAATAGCGCTCTATTCCGTACAGATAACCGCACAGGGCAGAAAACTTTTTCGCCGTTTTCACTTGCTTTGATTTTTACATTCGATTTTGCCGCTCTTTCCGAACGTCGTTCCTGCCCGGAGGATCGCTCCCGGCGTTTCGTTCTCCTTGGTGCGCTGGATGCGGCACTTCGCCAGAGGACATATCCCGTTCGGACGGTCATGCAATTTTCAAGGTTCAGGTGCGATTGCAAGACCATTTTAGCGAAAAATATAGCCCTCTCCCGTATATCCAAGAGGTCGGAAAACGCGCCGAAAAACGCAGATTTCCACGCTTATGGACAAGACCGGAAAGGGCAGAAAATTGAAGGGAGGACACCGCTATGCAGCCAAAACTCACCATTCAGGAACGGCTTAAAGACCTGCGCGTAGAGCGCAGTCTGACACTGGAACAGCTTTCTGCGGAAACAGGTATTTCAAAGTCTGCGCTGGGAAAATACGAAGCCGATGATTTTAAGGACATCAGCCCGTTCAGCATGGTAGAGCTGGCAAAGTTCTACGGAGTGTCCACCGATTACCTGTTGGGGCTGACAGAACAAAAAAATCACCCAAACACAGAGCTGGAGGCTCTGCATTTGGGTGATGATGTAATCGAAGTATTGAAAACAGGCAAGTTCAACCATCGGCTGCTGTCGGAGCTGATCTGCCACAAGGATTTCCAGCGTTTCATGCTGGACGCCGAGATTTACGTTGACCGGATCGCAGATATGCGCGTCAACAATATGAACGCCGTGCTGGAAGCAGTCCGGCAGATGGCATTGATGAAAAACGGCGGCGAGGAAAATGATCTGTACCTGCGGACACTGGAAGTCGCGCAGATCAGAGAGGACGAGTATTTCGGAAGCCTGATTGCAGATGACCTGAAAGGTATTCTCCGTGATATTCGGAATGAACATCGTCCCGATACCATGACTGCGGATGAAACATCCCTTGTTGCAACCGTGCAGGGTCAGTTGCAGGATGCGATGAATTTTGAGGGCAGTTCCGAGGAAAGGCAAGTCCGTTCGTTCCTCGCTACCTTTGGTATTGATTATGACAAGCTCACCAAAGAGCAATTCGTCTCGCTGATTGAAATACTCAAGCTGTCCAAGTACTTGAAAAGCCCCATCAACCAGCGTGGGAAAGCAAGACCACAGTTGCAGCACGGAAAAGGCAAAAAGAAACGCAAATAAGAAAAATTGGCACCTGCTTTTTAAGGCAGGTGCCGATTTCTGTTACCCTATAATGCGCTTGAATTTTTGGCGTAAGTGGCGTAAGTTTGGCGTAAATCCGCTTTTGCACACTCAAAAAATCAAGCAATTTCAAGGCTTTGCGGCGTCTCTTAGTACATACCGCCCATCTCGCCGCCGGCGGGGGCAGCGGGAGCGGGGGGCTCGGGCTTATCGGCCACCAGAGACTCGGTGGTCAGCACCATGGCGGAGACGCTGGCGGCGTTCTCCAGGGCGCTGCGGGTCACCTTGGCGGGATCGATGATGCCGGCGGAGACCATGTCGCAGTACTCTTCCTTGTAGGCATCAAAGCCGTAGCCGGTCTTGCCGGAGGTGCGGACCTTCTCCAGGATCACGGAGCCATCCAGACCGGCGTTGGCAGCGATCTGACGGATGGGAGCCTCCAGGGCCTTGGCCACGATGCGGACACCGGTCTTTTCGTCGCCCTCCACGCTGGAAAGCAGAGCCTCCACGGCGGGGATCACGTTCACGAAGATGGTGCCGCCGCCGGCCACAACGCCTTCCTCAACAGCGGCGCGGGTGGCGTTCAGGGCGTCCTCGATGCGGAGCTTCTTCTCCTTCATCTCGGTCTCGGTGGCAGCGCCGACCTTGATGACGGCCACGCCGCCGGCCAGCTTGGCCAGCCGCTCCTGCAGCTTCTCCTTGTCATAGTCGCTGGTGGTGGTGGAGATCTGCGTGCGGATCTGGCCCACGCGATCCTTGATGGCCTGGCTGTCGCCGGCACCGTCCACGATGGTGGTGTTCTCCTTGGTGACCTTCACCTGGCGGGCGCGGCCCAGCATATCCATGGTGGCGCTCTTCAGCTCCAGACCGACCTCCTCGGAAATCACGGTGCCGCCGGTCAGAATGGCGATATCCTGCAGCATCTCCTTGCGGCGGTCGCCAAAGCCGGGAGCCTTGACGCACACCACGTTCAGGGTGCCGCGCAGACGGTTCACGATCAGGGTGGACAGAGCCTCGCCCTCCACGTCCTCCGCGATGATCAGCAGCTTCTTGCCGGACTGGACGATCTGCTCCAGGATGGGCAGGATGTCAGCGATGACGGAGATCTTCTTGTCGGTAATCAGGATATAGGGATCGTCCAGGTTGGCCTCCATCTTCTCCATGTCGGTGGCCATGTAGGGGGTGATATAGCCCCGGTCAAACTGCATGCCCTCCACGACCTCGGAATAGGTGTCGGCGGTCTTGGACTCCTCAATGGTGATGACGCCGTCGGCAGAGACCTTCTCCATGGCGTCGGCGATCAGCTTGCCGATCTCCTCGTCGCCGGAGGACACAGCACCGACACGGGCGATGTCCTTGGAGCCGTCCACGGTCTTGGCCTGCTTCTTGACCTCGGCCACCGCGGCTTCCACGGCCTTGGCCATGCCCTTCTTCACCACGATGGGATTGGCGCCGGCGGCCAGATTCTTCAGACCCTCATGGATCATGGCCTGGGCCAGCAGGGTGGCGGTGGTGGTACCGTCGCCGGCCACGTCGTTGGTCTTGGTGG
>OLPH01001523.1_pt1 | contig 22530 bp, 20 predicted proteins | sample 1672951 | NCBI WGS metagenome assembly OLPH01 (sample SAMEA3136740, study PRJEB25190) | human gut metagenome | reverse complement strand
CAAAACTGGAAGAAAATCGAATATACATTATTATATTAAAAACGCGCATACGAACACAAGAAAAGTCTTAAATATACTCACGGTTTAATCCTGTTTTATAGAAAGAATAAACTAAAAAACAGGCACCACACGATAACTTATTATAGTATTTATATTACCTTTGAGACCATAAAACAAATAATCCAATAATATTAATTTAATTATGACCATACATCATCTTGCTATCTGGACCTTTAGGCTAGAAGAGTTAAAAACATTCTATACCACCTATTTTAAAGGGAAAAGTAATGAAAAGTATATTAATCCTCAAAAGGGATTCGAGTCTTATTTTATTTCTTTTAACGGAGGTGCTACTTTGGAGCTGATGAGCCGCACAGATATCCAACATGCCCCTATAGAGGAAAACAGACAAGGACTAACTCATTTTGCCTTTTCCTTCGACAGCAAAGAAGAAGTACTCCAAACCACGGAATTACTCCGTACCAAAGGATATATCATTGCAAGCGAGCCACGAACATCGGGCGACGGATATTTTGAAAGTGTAATACTAGACCCGGATGGAAATCGGATAGAATGTGTTTACAAATAGCAAAAAGAGCATTCTAAAAGTTTTTGGACAGGGAAAGTGTGCCAAAGCAAAATCCAACTTACTAATGAATACCATTCAAGCACGGATGATACGAAAAAAGTAAATTTATTCGTATGAATCCATGCCTGAGAATCGTGATTACTTAAAATAATATAGAAAGATTGCAATACCTTCCAATGCCTTTTTAGGCTGGTCTTTAATCTCGATAGTAAATTTGATTTCAGCTTTTGCTACACCACGCAGGTTCTGCAAAGAGTGCAAGCTTGCTTTCATACGGATACTTTGTCCCGACAAGACAGCCTGACCGAACTTCATCTTATCCATTCCATAGTTAATCATCATCTTCAAATTATTCACTTCTATAATCTGATTCCACATGTGCGGAAGCAAAGAAAGGGTAAGATAACCATGTACAATCGTGCTATGATAAGGACTTTCCACCTTCGCACGTTCTGTATCCACGTGAATCCACTGATGATCCAATGTTGCATCGGCAAAAAGGTTTATACGTTCTTGAGAAACTTCTACATAGTCAGAAACACCTATTTCCTGTCCCACTAATTTCTCAAAATCTTCATACGAATTAATTATTACTTTATCCATTATTCTTTATTTATAAGGTTAATTCTTTAACATAAGGACAAAAATAGTAAAAATAACACTACCTTTGTCTTCATTCTTCATTAAAAATAAAATAAAGTGGATAGAATTCAATTTTATGAAATAATATACAGCATTGTCAAGGAGATTCCTGTCGGCTATGTCATGACTTACGGACAAATCGCTTATCTGGCAGGAGAACCCCAATATGCACGCATGGTAGGTTGGGCCATGTTTCATGCCCCCAAAGAATGGTGCCTCCCCTGCCATCGTGTTGTTAACAGCCAAGGAAGATTGGTTCCAGGATGGCAAGAACAAAAAGCATTGTTAGAGAAAGAAGGAGTTACTCTCAAAGCCAACGGCTGTGTAAACATGAAACTTCATCAATGGCAACCGGCAGACCATGAATAGTCCTTATTCACAACGGCAATAGGTATTGGCTCCACACCGGCATCTCGGCAAAAGCTGCTCACTCAGTTCATCCCGGTAGAACTCATACAGTTGTCTGTGCATCAAATCATATACTTCAGCCACCTGTTGTTCCACCAAGTCCTCGTCATTATAATAAGCTTGAAAAGGATCATTATACAAAAAATGCTTCCAATTTCTCACCACATTATCAAAATCTTTCCTGCTTTCTTCCGCTTCCCGACAAAGTGTTACCACATAATCCCAAGGCTGATGACAATACAGCTCCACATCCACAGGCTTTTTGTGGGACAAATGATACCCATTTTGTTCCATCACACTGAAAACAGTATCAGGAATACCATTTCCCGGCAACACTCCTGCCGTAAAGACTTTCATTCCTCTTCCAAAAGAAGTCAATATTTCCATAGCCATTCTGCTACGACAAGCATCATTATTACTGACTATCAATATATTCATCATAATACTCTCTACTTTATGCTTACTATTACATATATTATAACAATTCTCGTGCCATAAATGTTCGTACCGTATGTGTCTTCCTGTGAAAGAAATACATTTCGAACGGCCAATAAGTCATATAGCTGTTACCTATAAACACAATTTTCATCTCCATATCCCACTATCTTTTTACCAACTTGCGTGGATCACCACTCCAAGAGCATCCCAAACAAAACACCTCATTCATATCAAAACCTTCTGTCGATGCATCCTCATACTTAGGAATAACCTCCCCTTTATCAGATACATAAACCAACAATCTCTCCCCTGTAGCATTCTTCACATACATACCGGATATCTTGCACTGCGGACACAATAATTTTCTCATTCTGTTCATCTTTATTTAACTTTTATACATCACTTCATTACCCACTCAAGCAGGTAATACAAAAATAAACAAAGAAAGGATGCATATTGATTATTCCAATTTAATTTTTGTTATCTCGACACAAATACTCATCTTTGCACCCAAAATAGAAAATAATGAAATACAGATATGCTGCATCATTTCACCCGCTCCATTGCTCACATTGCATTGCCGGACAAGTTTACCTATCCTTTTCATTACACCCCTCACCCCCTGTGTGTGATGGCGGCTGATGAAGTACAAGTCTATTTACAGCATCAGGCTCAATGGCAAGATGAATTGCAGCAAGGCAAAATGTTCGGCATACTGATTGTGCAAACCACAGAGGGCGAAATCGGTTATCTGGCTGCTTTCTCAGGCATTCTGGCCGGAAAAAATATCCACCCTTATTTTGTCCCTCCCATCTACGATTTACTCCAACCGGACGGATTCTTCAAGAAAGAAGAAGAACATATCTCCGCCATCAACCACCGTATACGTGAGCTGGAAGAGGATACCGCTTATCAGGAATGCCGGCAAGCATTGGAAGAAGAAACAGCACGATGCAGCCGACTCCTTTCACAAGCCAAAGCCAAACTAAAGGCTGCCAAAGAACTGCGCGACTGCCGCCGTCAGACGGAACAACTGAGCGAATCCGAACAGGCTGCCATGATCCGAGAAAGCCAGTTTCAGAAGGCCGAACTGAAGCGTTTGGAACGTAACTTGAAAGAGCACCTATCCTCCTTGCAAAAAGAAACAGACACATACGTTTCTCAAATAGAAGCATTAAAGAATGAACGCAAAAGCCGTTCCGCCACTTTGCAACAGCAATTGTTTGAACAATTCCGCTTGCTGAACGCCCGCGGAGAAGTGAAAGATCTGTGCAGCATCTTTGCGCACACCGTCCATAAAATTCCCCCAGCAGGCGCCGGCGAATGTGCCGCTCCTAAGCTATTGCAATACGCCTATTCCCACCATTACCGCCCTGTAGCTATGGCCGAATTTTGGTGGGGCAATTCCCCAAAAGCGGAGATACGACATCACGGTCACTACTATCCGGCTTGCAAAGGAAAGTGCGAACCCATCCTGGGTCACATGCTTCAAGGGCTGGAAGTAGAAGAAAATCCATTGCTGGAAGACAATCACCGGACAACGGTGCTCGATATAATCTATGAAGACGATTATCTATTGATAGTCAATAAGCCTGCGGGTATGTTATCCGTGCCCGGAAAAGAAACAGCCGATTCCGTTTACAGTCGCATACGCCACCTGTACCCGGATGCCACCGGTCCGTTGGTAGTCCATCGCTTGGACATGGCCACCTCCGGTCTTCTGCTCATTGCCAAGACGAAAGAGGTACATCAAAATCTGCAAGCCCAGTTCAGCAACCGCAGTATCAAAAAACGCTATACCGCTCTTCTGGAAGGCATAGTGTCTGATGAGGAAGGAACGATTGATCTTCCCTTATGCCTAAATCCTTTAGATCGTCCCCGTCAAATAGTGGATAAAGAACATGGAAAGCCTGCCATCACACGTTACCGGGTGCTTGCCCGAACAGAATCGCAAACACTTGTCGCCTTTTACCCACTCACCGGGCGCACTCACCAACTGCGAGTTCATTCGGCACATTCCCTCGGACTACACTGCCCTATCAAAGGCGACGAACTCTACGGCAGCAAAGCCGACAGACTTTACCTGCACGCCGAGTTTCTGGAGTTTACCCATCCCGTCAGCAAGGAAAAAGTAACTATCGAGGTGAAAGCCGACTTTACGCAACAGTGGCTGTCCCAACCGAAGGCGGAACAATCCGTTTGATTCTTCCATATACATAGATAAAGGCAGGAATCAAGAACAAGTCGGCAAAAACCCATGCAGTCGGATCACCGAAACAAACAGCAAAATATCCCCATGCCGGTACTGCAAACAGACTGACCAGCGTGCGGGCAATCATTTCCGATACCCCCGAAAGCATGGCAAGGTTAGTGTATCCGGCTCCCTGAATGGTATAGCGCAGAATGCAAAGCAGTCCCAATACCGGAAAGAAGATTACCGATATATGCAAAAACAGTTCCGTATCTTTCAGAATCTCCAGTTCGGATGCTTCTACAAATAGCAAGGCAAAGGTCTTTGCTCCCAACAGGAGTACCACAAACACAAAAGCGCAGTAAACCAACATCATCCATCCGCTAGCCTTGATACCCGCCCAGATTCGCTCAGGCTTTCCTGCCCCATAGTTCTGCCCGCTATACGTTGCCATTGCGATACCCAGACTTTCCAACGGACACATACAGAACATCTTGATACGCATGGCCGCCGTGAATGCCGCTACACATGCTGTACCTAATGCATTGTTAGCGCTTTGAAGCATGATGCTGCCAATGGCGGTTATGGAGAACTGCAACCCCATCGGCACACCGATATATAATAAGGTACGAGCCAGTGACGTTTGAAACTTACGTTCGGCAACAGTAGTTTTCAGTATTTCAAACTTACGCATCATATAGAAGTAACACAATCCCGCCGACACTCCTTGTGAAATGACCGTAGCAATGGCAGCACCTGTTACTCCCCAATCCAAAACAAGGATACAAAACAAATCAAGCAACACATTCAGTACTGTGGAAAACAACAGAAACCAAAAAGGTGTTTTACTATCGCCCAATGCCCTGATAATACTGGATAATAAATTATAAAAGAACGTGCAGGGCACTCCTATAAAAGTCACAAGCAGATAATAATACGCATTTCGGAAAATTGTTTCAGGGGTACGCATCACCTTCAGAATATCTGCACAGAAGAGACTGGTAACAATCGCTATCACAACCGACATTACTACGGCTAGTTGCAGACTGACCGACACCAGCCGCCGCATCGTGCCGTAATCCCTTGCACCGAACTTCTGTGCCACCGGAATGCCGAATCCCCCACAGCAGCCGTTGCAAAAGCCAAGAATCAGAAAAACCACCGAAGTACTGGCTCCCACAGCAGCCAAATCATTTATACCCAAAAACTGTCCGACAATCGCAGCATCCACCAATGAATAAGTCTGCTGAAGCAAATTTCCCAATAATAACGGCAGTGCAAAATTAAAAATCAAAGGAAACGGCCGCCCTGATGTCATCTCTTTAGAAGTTGCCATAAAGTATAAGTATTGTAAATCGTGCGTAAAGATAGATGATATTCCACAATTATATGTATTTTTGTAACCACATTTAAACAGACAACCTCAATTACATGACACATATCAAGAGCCGCATCACCCGCGAAAAGAAAATAGTAGAACTGATGGTTCGCCTCTATTGCAAAAGGAAGGAAAGAAACCGGGAGTTGTGCCCCGCTTGTCAGGATTTACTAAAATATGCCCATGCCCGTTTGGAGCATTGTCCTTTCGGAGAAAAAAAATCCACCTGCCGTTTGTGTACCGTCCACTGCTACAAGCCCGAAATGCGACAACGAATGCAAAGCGTAATGCGTTATGCAGGTCCCCGCCTGCTTCTTTATCACCCCATTGCGGCTATCCGACATTTGATGGAAGAAACAGGTCATCTCTTCTTTACTCACACAAACTAGCTCAAGATATTTCATATTAGCAATCATTTTATTAATTTTGCAGCGAAATTAAGTTTACCACAAAAGCAAGACTAGATTTTCTTTATTTGAATGACAGGACGATTGTGGATTTTTTCTACACATGTAGCACCAATTCCACATTTTATTCATCGGCTGTTCAATGCCTAAACCTCTGATTATGAATAAAGGAAAATACTGAGTAGTCCCGTGGCACGCTGCTTGTAGTTCTGTTTGTGGCATCTTAACATTAACAAATTAAGGTATGAGACATTTTTTTACACACAAAGAAATCAAGCTGAAAAAAAAGAGAACAGCAATTGCAGTCATAGGTATTGGACTAGTATTAGGTATTTATTTTATAGTATCGCGTCGGCCGGCGCACCAACAGGAAACCCCGGTAGTAGCCATAGAACCGGTCACACGTGAAGACGTTGAAATCTATGGTGAGTATGTAGGTCGTATACGTGCCCAACAGTTTGTCGAAGTACGTGCCCGTGTAGAAGGTTACCTCGAACAGATGCTTTTTGCCGAAGGAACTTATGTCACAAAAAATCAAGTACTTTTTGTTATTAATCAGGAACAATATCGTGCCAAAGCCGACAAAGCACGTGCTCAGTTGAAGAAGGATGAAGCACAGGCATTGAAAGCCAAACGTGACTTGGAGCGTATCCGCCCGCTATATGAGCAGAACGCTGCCAGCCAGTTGGATTTGGATAACGCCATCGCTGCTTTTGAAACGGCCGAAGCCTCTGTTGCCATGAGTCAGGCAGACCTCGACCAAGCCGAGCAGGAGTTAGGCTATACCATCGTCCGTTCTCCGCTGGCAGGTCACATCAGTGAACGCCATGTCGACCTCGGAACACTGGTCGGTCCGGGTGCCAAATCTCTTTTGGCCACTGTCGTAAAGAGTGACACAGTACTTGTGGATTTCAGCATGACCGCTCTCGACTATCTGAAGAGTAAAGAGCGCAACGTAGAGCTCGGTCGTAAAGACTCCACCCGTTCATGGCAGCCCAATATCACTATCACACTGGCCGACAACACCGTCTATCCTTTCAAGGGACTGGTAGACTTTGCCGAACCGCAGGTAGACCCCCGTACCGGTACATTCTCCGTTCGTGCCGAGATGCCCAACCCCGAACGTGTACTGCTTCCGGGACAGTTTACCAAAGTAAAACTTCTGCTTGACGTAAGAGAAAATGCCGATGTCGTTCCTCTGAAATCTGTTATTATCGAAAAAGGCGGAGCCTATATTTATGTCATGCGCAAAGACTCCACTGTAGAGAGACGTTTTGTCGAACTCGGCCCCGAATTCCAAAACAATGTAGTGGTAGAAAGAGGTATCGCTGCCGGAGAAATGATTGTTACCGAAGGATACCACAAATTAAATCCGGGCATGAAAGTCAAAGTCAGTGATGCCACAGAAGACAAAAAGCCGGAAGAAACCCTGTAAAAGAAGGGAAGTTACACATTCCAAATAAAAAAACATTATGAAAGTAAGTTTCTTTATAGACAGACCCGTATTCTCGGCTGTCATCTCTATATTGATTGTCATTGTGGGTATCATCGGACTTACGATGCTCCCCATCGACCAATACCCGCAAATCACTCCGCCGGTGGTCAAAATCAGCGCCTCTTATCCGGGTGCAAGCGCCCTGACCGTATCGCAGGCGGTTGCCACTCCCATCGAACAGGAGCTGAACGGTACCCCGGGCATGCTTTACATGGAGTCAAACAGTTCTAACTCGGGAGGTTTCTCGGCTACCGTCACTTTCGATATCTCAGCCGATCCCGATTTGGCAGCCGTAGAAATCCAGAACCGTATCAAGCTGGCCGAATCGCGCCTTCCTGCCGAAGTGATTCAAAACGGTATCTCGGTAGAAAAACAGGCAGCCAGCCAGCTGATGACCATCTGCCTCACCTCAACCGACCCTAAGTTTGACGAAATCTACCTGAGTAACTTCGCTACCCTGAATGTGCTTGACCTGATCCGTCGTATTCCCGGTGTGGGACGTGTATCAAACATCGGTAGCCGTTACTATGCCATGCAGATTTGGGTACAGCCCGACAAGCTGGCCAACTTCGGTCTGACCGTAGCCGACCTGCAAAATGCCTTGAAAGACCAGAACCGCGAATCGGCAGCCGGTGTATTGGGACAACAGCCTGTACAAGGCTTGGATGTTACCATCCCCATCACCACACAAGGTCGTCTGTCCACCGTCAGCCAGTTTGAGGAAATCGTTGTCCGCGCCAATGCCGACGGTTCCATCATCCGTTTGCGCGATGTAGCACGCATCTCGCTCGAAGCACAGTCCTACAACACGGAAAGTGCCATCAACAATGGAAATGCTGCCGTATTGGGCATCTATATGCTGCCGGGAGCCAATGCCATGGAAGTAGCCCAGAAAGTAAAAGAGGCAATGGAAGAAATCAGCAGCAACTTCCCCGAAGGGATGAGCTATGAAATTCCTTTCGATATGACCACCTATATTTCAGAGTCTATCCACGAGGTATACAAGACCTTGTTCGAGGCCCTGATACTGGTTATCGCCGTGGTATTCCTCTCTTTGCAGAATTGGCGTGCAACAGTCATCCCGCTGGTGGCCGTGCCTATCTCGCTGATCGGTACTTTCGGCTTTATGCTGATCTTTGGCTTCTCGCTGAACATACTTACTTTGCTGGGGCTGGTACTTGCCATCGGTATTGTGGTAGACGATGCCATCGTGGTGGTGGAAAACGTGGAACGCATCATGGAAGAAGAACACCTGTCTCCCTATGAGGCCACCAAGAAAGCAATGGAAGGACTGACAGGCGCCATCATCGCCACTTCACTGGTACTGGCTGCGGTATTCGTCCCGGTCAGCTTCTTGGGAGGTATCACCGGACAGCTCTACCGCCAGTTCACCGTGACCATCGTTGTGTCCGTATTGCTCTCTACCGTAGTGGCGCTGACCCTGAGCCCGGTGATGTGTTCACTCATCATGAAGCCTAAGGACCCCAACAAGAAGCCAAATGTCGTGTTCCGCCGCATCAACCACTGGTTGGCTGTCGGCAACCATAAATATGTGAAAATCATTTCACGCCTTGTGAAGCATCCGCGCCGGGTACTCAGCAGTTTTGGTGTTGTGCTCATCGCCATCCTGCTCATCCACCGCATCATCCCCACCAGCTTCCTCCCCATCGAGGATCAGGGATATTTTAAGATAGAGTTGGAATTACCCGAAGGAGCTACACTGGAGCGTACCCGCATCGTAACGGAACGTGCTGTAGACTACCTGATGCAACAACCTGCCGTAGAATATGTGCAGAGTGTGGCAGGAAGCAGTCCCCGTGTGGGAAGCAGCCAGGCACGCAGCGAACTCACAGTCATCCTGAAACCGTGGGAAGAACGCGGCGAGCAGACCATTGACGAAGTCATGGCACAAGTCAAGAAAAGCCTGAACGAGTATCCCGAGTGCAAGGTTTACCTCTCCACTCCTCCGGTGATTCCCGGTCTGGGTAGCTCGGGCGGTTTCGAGATGCAGCTTGAAGCCCGCGGAGAAGCAACCTTCGAAAATCTGGTAAATGCGGCGGATACGCTGATGTACTACGCTTCCAAGCGCAAAGAGCTGTCGGGATTGTCATCTGCCCTCCAAGCAGATATTCCCCAACTCTACTTCGATGTAGACCGTGATAAAGTGAAATTTTCGGGTGTGCCATTGGCAGATGTATTCTCCACCATGAAGGCATACACAGGTTCTGTATACGTCAATGACTTTAACATGTTCAACCGTATCTACCGTGTGTACATCCAGGCAGAAGCTCCCTACCGCGAGCATAAAGAGAACATCAACCTGTTCTTTGTGCGCGGTGCAGACAATGCCATGATACCGCTGACCTCACTGGGTACTACTTCTTACACCACGGGTCCGGGTAGCATCAAGCGTTTCAATATGTTCAACAGTGCCGTGATTCAGGGCCAGGCTGCCGACGGATACAGTTCCGGTCAGGCTATGGAAATCATGGAACAAATTGCCCGCGAACACCTTCCCGACAATATCGGAGTGGAATGGAGCGGACTTTCCTTCCAGGAAAAACAAGCAGGCGGGCAAACAGGTCTGGTACTGACATTGGTATTCATGTTCGTATTCCTGTTCCTTGCCGCCCTATACGAAAGCTGGATGGTTCCGGTTGCCGTATTGCTCTCCCTTCCGGTAGCTGCCTTGGGCGCTTACCTCGGCGTATGGGGATGCGGACTGGAAAATGATGTTTACTTCCAAATCGGATTGGTGATGTTGGTAGGACTTGCAGCCAAAAACGCCATCCTGATTGTGGAATTTGCCAAGGAACAAGTAGACCGCGGCGTTGATGTGGTTCAGGCAGCCATGCATGCTTCCGAACTCCGTTTCCGCCCTATCCTGATGACTTCACTGGCATTCATCCTCGGTATGTTGCCGATGGTTATCGCCAGCGGTCCGGGTTCTGCCAGCCGCCAAGCCATCGGTACGGGTGTATTCTTCGGAATGATTTGCGCCGTGACAGTGGGTATCTTGCTGGTACCGTTCTTCTTTGTCCTGATTTATAAGATGAAAGCAAAAATGAAACGCTAATAATTGAAGAGTTATGAAATTGAAATCTACATTATTATATATAACTGCGGCAACACTCACATTCAGTTCCTGCCAGATAGGGAAACACTATACGCGTCCCGAACTGAACTTGCCGGAGCAACTGGACTCTACCCAACAAGATACGCTCACCATTGCCGAAATGCAGTGGTGGGAAATCTATACCGATACCACACTCCAAAATCTGATAGACAAGACACTGGAGCACAACAAAGACATCAAGATGGCTGTCGCCCGTGTCAAAGAACTGGCTGCCATGAAACGAATTGACTTTGCCAATCTCTTTCCGCAACTGAACGGAAGCGTGTACACTCAGAAGGAGGCTTCCAATTATGGAGGCGACAAATACAGCAACGACCCCGAAACAGGAGCCAAAGCCACTGTCAGCTGGGAAGTGGACTTGTGGGGTAACCTCCGCTGGGCAAAAGACAAAAGTATAGCTGACTTTTTGGGAAGCATAGAGGCACAGCGTGCACTGAAGATGAGCCTGATAGCAGAAGTCGCTCAGGCTTACTTCGAACTGGTGGCACTCGATAATGAGCTGGCTATTGTCAAGCAAACCTTAAATGCGCGTGAAGAAGGTGTCCGCCTCGCCAAAATCCGTTTTGAAGGCGGTCTCACTTCCGAAACGTCCTACCAGCAGGCACAGGTGGAATATGCCCGTACTGCCACATTGGTCCCCGACCTGGAACGCAAAATCTCCATCAAGGAAAACGACATTGCTTTTCTGGCAGGCGAATATCCCAAACAGATAGAACGTTCCATCATGCCCGATGAAGTGAAGTTGCCTGAAAGTCTTCCCATCGGATTACCGTCCACTTTGCTGGAACGCCGTCCCGATGTGCGTCAGGCAGAGCAAAGGCTGATAGCCGCCAATGCCGCTGTAGGCATCGCCTATACCAATATGTTTCCGAAATTGTCGCTCACTGCTCAATACGGGCTGGAAAGCGGAGAGATGTCCGACTTACTGAAATCACCCATCCACTACCTGAGTGCCAATCTGCTCGGTCCCATCTTTGCCATGGGTAAGAACCGCGCCATCGTAAAGGCTAAAAAGGCCGCTTATGAACAAGAGTGTTACAATTATGAGAAATCCGTACTGACTGCTTTCAAGGATGCCCGTAATGCGATTGTCGACTTCAACAAGATAAAGGAAATCTATGAATCACGGTTGCAGTTGGAACGCTCTTCCAAAACAAACATGGAACTGGCGCAATTACAATATATCAACGGAGTAATCGGCTATCTGGATGTGCTCGATGCGCAGCGTAGCTATTTTGACGCACAGATTGGCTTGAGCAATGCCGTCAGAGACAAACAAATCACCATGGTGAGACTATATAAAGCTTTGGGAGGAGGATGGCAATAAGCCATCCTTCTTTCATTTTTATGCTGCTTTACAAACAGTTTATCACATCTTTTTCCCGCTCTTTGGGAGTCACTGTCAGCTTCACCAGTTTTTCCCCTCTCCATTCCGCTTCCACGGTGGTCTGCCCCGGAGCATGCAGTTTGAAGTGCACATCCCATCCGCGAGGCCATGCCGGAAAAAGCAAAATCTTTCCATTCACCTCCTGCAACAGCATCTCCTGCATCCCCATCATACCGGCATTCCCTTCATTCAAATCAGGCGTCCACGCGTCATTAGTCTGTCGGAAAGCCGGGAAACGATAAGGACCGTCGGAGAGTCTTTTCAAAGTCAACTCGGACGCCTGCTCCGTCAGTCCCAGGCAGGCAGCCCACACATTGTCCAGCTTCTCCCCGGTCTGCGCACGACACTTCTGTACATCCCTGTCAAACAGATACGTGTTACGGGCTGTTTCCAATCCTTCCCTACCCACTCCGTATATTCTCCACGGAAAAACAGGGAGCAACTGAGGCGTACCCGCCTCACCTGTCCGTTCCCACACCTCAGCCGGAAGAATCCTCTCTTTTCCTTCCTCCGTCCGCAAAGGAATGGAAGGAATACGCGCCAGCATATCGGGTTTACGTCCGTAGGCCTCCAGCACCGAACGGAGTGCGGCAATGGTCGACGACGGATTATATGCCATCTTATAGGTTGCCCCTGCCGAAGCCGGATACAGAACCAGCTTGCCTTTTCCGTCCAAATCGCTGTATCCCCGGCGGGCAGCCGTGCCGCGATAATAGACATCAAAGAAATTCAGCGAACTCTCTATCAGGGGAATGTAGCGGCTGATGTCCATACTGTCATAGCTTACAGCGTCCAGCACCATGCGGCACGTCTCCAGCACACCGTCCCATTCATACTCCGAAGAAGGATGATATTCCCTCCCTTTATCAAAGCCTTCGGGACGGTTCAGTCCGTACGCCGCCGGATTCACCAAGCCGAAGTTTTCCGTCTCTTCACTGAAACAAGCCCCGGAATATCCCCAATACACCTGCGAACGGAGTTGCGCCGTGGGCAGCAGACGGCGATAACACTCAAACAGGGGTTTCATCAGGTCGGTATCTCCGTTTTTCAGCATCGGCCAATATACCAGTGCCATCTCGTGTGCCGTCAGCGTACCCGCCCCTCCCCTTCGGTAGTCGGGTGTGAGTTGCGATTCACCTCCCATTGTCGAAGGATCGAACGTAAACAGCCCTCCGTCGGGCTTTGCCGGCCATTGTCCGAATGCATTACAAGCTGCCATATAGCGATACAAATCATAGTTGCGTGCCGCACGAGCCGCTTCTCCTTCCGCCCGCACGAAACTGCGCTGCCAGAACTCATTCCACCATCGGCGGCTCGCCTCTTTGTCCTTTGCCGCATGCAGTTCCTTTTCCGTTTTCTCCAGTCCGGCTTCCCAATCGGACACGACAGGAGTCTGTACCGCATGCAGGGTGATTCTGAAAGACTGTCTGTTGGCAGGTTTCCTGCTTTTATATGTCCATGCCTCATACTCCGTTCCGCAGTAATGCCCCCGGCGTGTGCCGCTGAATATCAAATCACCCGCAATGCGGCCTCCGAATATCAGATTTCTCAACGGGTTATATAAATGAGAAGCCTCGCTTTCCAAGCCTTGCTGCTTTATGACAGCATCGACAATGGTATGCGAGGCATTTCGATGAAAAAAAGTCAGGTTCTCTTCTCCTACCAGGATGGAATCGTGTGCGGTGACCACCGTTCCGGGCCACTCTCCCGCATAAGAACATTGTAGTCCTTCCTCGCGACTCATCACCCGGTCTGCCGTTCTCCAACTTTCATAACTGACACGCATGGAGGTCACTTCCTTGGTTTCCACCTCCACATGCACCACAGGATGGAACACATCCGCCCAAATATGCATCTGCCCCATCGGGGTAGTGACGGACACATATCCGTCTTTCAGATGAAGCGTCTGGCGGAAATCACTCCTGCCGGCAAACGGATTGGGGGTAAGCCGGATACGGAAACGTCCCTGCTTCAGCAGCGTGTTGTTCTCATCAAACGAACCGCTGCGACACAAATAGAAGAAGACATCATCATCCTCTACCCACACATTCATACCAATGTCTCCTCCGCCGCAAGGCATGGAGCCGGATGAATTCCGGCTCTGACTGTTCCATACCACATCGGCAGGCTGTCCCCACAAGGCCGTACTTCCGAGGAGCCAGACAAACAATAACGTAAAAAAAACCTTCATATCTTATTTTTATTTATCTCCTAGTATACCGCAGAAGCGATAATCTGGATAAAGAGTATCAGCACCACCATGGCAATCGGATATACCGTAGCGTATGCCACACTCGGAATATTGCTGTCCACCATCGAATCGGCGGCGGCAAGTCCCGGTGTACTCGTCATACCGCCCGTAATGGTACCCAACAAGTCCAGCAGACTGATGTTAAACACCAGTCGTCCCACCAAAACGGCCACCAACATAGGTACAAGGGTAATGGCTGCTCCCACTCCGAACAGCAGCATACCGCTTTCTTCAAACGTAGCCACGAGGTTCTTTCCTGCCGATGTTCCCACTTCTGCCAGGAACAGCAGTAAACCCAATTGGCGCAATAACTGGTTGGCAGGTCCGGACATCGACCACAAGACAGGTCCTGTCTTACCTACGGCACTCAGCACCAATGCCACCATCAACACGCCTCCCGTCAATCCCGGAGAGAAAGAAAGCCCGCCGGGGAAAGAAAGATTCAGTTTGCCGAACAACACGCCCAGCACGATACCCATGGCAATAGGGAAAAAGTCCGTATCGGACAGCTGCTTGGCATTGTTACCCAGCAAGCGTGCCACGCCTCTCAGTCCTTCCTTCTCACCCACCACCATCAGTTTGTCACCAAACTTCAGTTCCAGTTCGGGCGACGGAGAAAGATCGATACCGCTTCGGCGAATACGAGTTACCGTACAACTGAAATTTCGTTGCAGGTTCAAATCGCCCAACTGCTTGTTTATCATATCTTTCTTAGTCAGTAACAATGACTCTATCTCTTGTGTATGGTCCAGCGGCAACTCCCCTTCCCGGCGTTCGCCCACCAGCACCGCAAACTGCTGCAACGACTCTTCGCTGCCCACCGCCTGCACATAATCTCCTTCCTGCAACAGCGTTCCGGCTGTCGGCATCAGAATTTTTTCTTCATGCTTCACACGTGACACCACTGCCCCTGTCATGGCACGCGCATTGATCTGTGCCAGCGTACGTCCGAATACGGCACGGTTTGTCACACGGAAGATGCAAGTACCCAGCTCGGGGAAACTGCCGCGACGCTCTGCTTCCAGCCTGCGCGCCTCCTTATCCAAATCCACATGCATAATCTTCGGCAACAACTTCACAAACAGAATCACACCGATGACACCAAACGGGTAAGCGATACCATAGGCAATGGAAGCCAAAGGCGAATTTGTGCTGTCGATAGCCACCGCAAGTCCCGGAGTACTGGTCAATGCCCCCGCTATCAGACCCACCACACTGGGCGTATCTATGTCAAACGCATATTTCAGTCCCACTGCCGTCAGTCCGGCCGACAGAATAATGAGTACGGTCAGGATAATCAGTGTCTTTCCCTTACTCCTGAAAGAATCGAAAAATCCCGGGCCTGCCTGTATACCAATCGTAAAGATAAACAACACCAGACCGAAGTTTCCTAACTCCTTGGGAATAATCACACCGAAATGTCCGAACAACAACGCAATGAAAATAACAGCCGACACATCCAGCGACAGCCCTTTAATCTTGATTCTTCCCAACATAAAGCCCAACGCCACAATGAGGAAGAGCGAAAAATAAGAGGATTTTAATAGGTCTATTAACATGTTTTTATATGGTTAGTTTCTAATTGCAAAGATAAGTAAAAAAGCAAATGCCTTCCAAGCGTTTATCTATGAATAAATTGAATTTCGATGAAATAAAAATACCTATCTATTTTATGATACAAGACTTTTTCTATATTTTCCAAGTACTAAAGAATATTTTTTAATATTATCCAAACATTAACATTTATATAAAAAAACCAAATCAAAAATTTGATTATTGTATTATTAATATGTAATTTTGCCCCCGTAAAGAAAGTTATACCAACGGTAAAGTCAGAATCTCCGAGGCATCTTTCGACAAAAACTATTATCTAACATCATGTAAAAGCCACCCGAACGACCTTCAAGAAACATTACGGAAAAGGATTTTAAAAGAGTGAAATTATGATACAGATTCAAAGATTTAACAAAGCCTTAAAATCGGCAGTCATTATTGGGGATTTAGCTATTCTGAATATCCTTTTCGTCTCATTGTACTTCATATGGACGACACATTCAGAACAAAAAGTATTTGACGGAACATTGCCTCAGATTTTGGTTCTTTTCAGTTTGTGCTATTTTGCCTGCACCATTTCGAGAGGCATCATCCTGCACCGTCGCGGCGTACGTGCCGACCAGGTTGTGCAACACAGCCTGCTCAATATGTTTTATTTCATATTGCTGTCCATGACTACTTTCACGCTGGCAGATTTCGGTCAATACTCCCATTCCTTTTTTATCCTTTTTTATCTGTTGTTCACCCTTTGTCTCATTTGCTACCGGCTGACTTTCCGTTCCTGCGTCAAAATATACAGAAAACACGGAGGCAACTCACGCACGGCAGTCTATATGGGAAGTACAGAAAATATGACGGAACTTTATCATGAGATGACCAACGACCCCACCAGCGGATATCGTGTAATCGGTTATTTCGATTCCGTACCCAACGAAAATTTCCCGGCCTCCTGTCCTTATCTGGGCAAGCCCGAAGAAACCATCGACTACTTGAAACAGCATCATGTGGAGCAGCTTTATTGCAGTCTTCCATCCTCGATGGGCAATTGCATTCTGCCGGTCATCAATTATTGCGAAAACAATCTGGTACATTTCTACAGTGTACCCAATGTGCGCAACTACCTTCACCACCGCATGAGCTTCGGTCTGATAGGCAGTGTGCCTATCCTGCGGTTGCACGAAGAGCCTCTCAGCAGTTTTGAAAACAGGCTGGTAAAGCGCACCTTCGACTTCTTTTTCTCACTCTTATTCCTCTGCACCATTTTCCCTGTCATTTTCCTGATAGTCAGTGCAGTGATTAAGATTACCTCGCCGGGCCCCATCTTCTTCAAACAAAAAAGAAACGGACTGAACGGCAAAGAATTCTGGTGTTACAAATTCCGTTCGATGAAAGTGAACAAAGATGCGGACAAGATACAGGCTACGCTAAACGACCCCCGCAAGACAAAGTTCGGCAACTTTATGCGCAAGACCAACATTGACGAGCTTCCCCAATTCATCAACGTGCTGCTGGGCGATATGTCCATTGTCGGTCCCCGCCCCCACATGCTGAAACATACGGCAGAATACTCGCAGCTTATCAATAAATATATGGTGCGCCACTTTATCAAACCGGGCATCACAGGCTGGGCACAAGTGACAGGTTTCCGTGGGGAGACCCGCGAACTGAGTCAAATGGAAGGACGTGTAAAAGCAGACATCTGGTACATGGAACACTGGACATTCATGCTCGACCTCTACATCATCTATAAAACCGTGGCAAATGCGCTTCACAAAGACAAACAAGCTTATTAACCAAAAGACAAAATATAAAAAAACGAATAGACAAATGAAAAAAACGAATTATGCCTTGCTGGTTCTTCTTGCCCTCGTATTGGCAAGCTGTTCCGCCTACAAACAAGTTCCATACTTGCAAGCATCCGAGTATCTGGACACTTCCGGCCAGAATCCCCCCCTCTATGATGCCCGCATCATGCCCAAGGACTTGCTGACCATCACAGTCAATACTACGGATCCGGAAACAGCAGCACCATTCAACCTGATCGTAGCCACTACCCTCAGTAATCAAAACAAGAACCTGACAAACCAGCCCGTATTGCAGCAATATCTGGTAGACAACAAAGGCAATATCGACTTCCCCGTACTGGGCATCCTGCACATCGGCGGACTGACCAAAAGCGAAGCCGAGAACCTCATCAGAGAGAAACTGAAAACCTACATCACGGAAGTGCCCATCGTCAATGTACGCATGGCCAACTATAAAATTTCCGTCATGGGAGAAGTGACCAACCCCGGCAGCTTCGTTATCAGCAACGAGAAAGTAAACCTGTTTGAGGCACTCGCCATGGCAGGCGATATGACCATTTACGGACAACGCGATAACGTGAAACTCATCCGTGAAGATGCACAGGGACACCGTGAAATCATCCCCCTGAACCTGAACGACGCAAGCATTATACTGTCTCCTTATTATTACTTGCAGCAGAACGATGTGATTTACGTCACTCCCAATAAGACCAAGGCCAAAAACGCCGGCATCAGTAACAGTACCACCATCTGGTTCTCCGTAGTGGGTACACTCGTGTCGCTTGCCAGCCTTATTGTTACTATTTCCCGATAAAACAACCCGATTTCATTATGAAAGAAAATTTATACGACGAACTTTATACCGAACAAGAAGAACAGGTAGACTACAAAGCCCTCTTCTTCAAATACCTCATCCACTGGAAATGGTTTGTTGCCAGTATTGTGGTATGCCTGATAGGAGGATGGATTTATCTGCACTACACCACACCGGTGTACAGCATTACCGGCTCTGTCATTATCAAAGACAACAAGAAAAACAACAGTGTCAGCACCGGACTGGCCGATTTGGAAGATCTCGGTTTTTACTCGTCTACCAACAACTTCGACAATGAAGTGGAAGTGCTGCACTCACGCACCCTGCTGAAAAAAGTAGTGGAGGAACTGGACCTGTATATCAACTACAGAACCCGTGAGAACCTCCGCCCTGTAGAGCTTTACAAAGACACACCGGTAAAAGTGTGGCTCACCCCCGAAGAGGCAGAAAAACTGCCCAATGGTGCAGCAGTGCTTGAAGTGGTACTGAAACCCGGAGGAAAGCTGAGTGTCAGCACGGAAATAGACGAACAGGAATTCAAACAGGATTTCAACAAACTTCCTGCCTTGCTCACTACCCCTTACGGTACGTTCAGCTTTACTCCCGGCGACTCGGCAATCGTTGAAAAGGAACAGGAAATCATCGTCACCGTGGCAGCTCCGCGCATCATGGCAAACGGATATGCCGATGCGCTTTCCGTGGAACCGACCTCCAAGACCACAACCATTGCCCAAATCACTTTACAGAATACCAGTCCCCAACGCGGCGTGGACTTCATCAACAAGCTGATAGAAATCTATAACCGTGATGCCAACGACGATAAGAACGAAGTGGCAAGCAAGACTGCCGAATTCATCGACGAGCGTATCAAAATCATCAACGGAGAGCTGGGAACCACCGAAAAAGAGCTGGAAACCTTCAAGCGAGATGCCGGACTGACCGACCTGAAGAGTGACGCTCAACTGGCACTCAGCGAAAACTCCGAATACGAAAAGAAACGTGCCGAAAACAGCACCCAGCTCCGTCTGGTGCAATTCCTATCAGAGTATGCCAATAACCCCGACCATGCCTACGAGGTATTGCCGGTCAACGTGGGTCTGACAGACACCGGCCTGACCGAACTCATCAACCGCTACAACGAAATGCTGCTGGAGCGCAAACGCCTCCTCCGCACCTCATCGGAAAGCAACCCCGTGGTGGTGAACCTGGACGCCAGCATCCGTGCCATGCGCAGCAACGTGCAGACCACCATCCTGAGTGTGCAGAAAGGATTGATGATTACCAAAGCCGACCTTGAACGCCAGGCAGGAAAATACGCCGGACGAATCACCAGCGCACCGGGTCAGGAACGCCAGTTGGTGAGCATCTCGCGCCAACAGGAAATCAAGGCGGGACTGTACCTCATGCTGTTGCAGAAACGCGAAGAGAACGCCATTACGCTGGCTTCTACCGCCAACAACGCCCGTATCGTGGACGAAGCACAGGCAGGGCTGTTCCCCGTCTCTCCCAAAGGCAAACTCATCTACCTGATTGCCTTCGTCTTGGGAATCGCCATCCCGGTGGGCATCATTTATATCATCGAACTGCTGAGATACAAGATAGAAGACCGTTCGGACGTAGAGAAACTGACTACCGTACCCATCATCGGCGATATTCCCGCATCAGACAATATGCCGAAAGAAGGTTCGGTGGTGGTACGCGAAAATCAGAACGATATGATGGCCGAAACCTTCCGCAATGTCCGTACCAACGTGCAGTATATGTTGGGCAGCAATCAGAAGGTGGTGTTAATCACTTCTACCACCAATGGCGAAGGAAAATCATTTGTGGCTGCCAACCTTGCCATCAGCTTTGCCCTGCTGGGCAAGAAAGTGGTCATCGTGGGGCTGGATATCCGCAAGCCGGGACTGAACAAAGCCTTCCAGATGTCGCATAAGGAAGACGGTATCACCCGTTACCTTGCCGACCCGGAACACACCGACCTGATGTCGTTGCTGCAACAATCCAATGTCACCCCCAACCTGTACATCCTGCCCGGCGGTGCCATCCCTCCCAACCCGACCGAACTGGTGGCACGCGACTCGCTGGTACAGGCTGTCGACCGGTTGAAAAAGGAATTCGACTATGTGATACTCGATACCGCTCCCATCGGTATGGTGACCGACACCCAACTGATTTCGCGCGTGGCAGACATGAGTATTTACGTATGCCGTGCCGGTTATACACCCAAAGCAGGCTATCTGTTCATCAACGAACTGAGAGACCATAAGAAGTTGCCCAACCTGTGCACCATCATCAATGATGTAAACATCAAAACCGGAAAGTACGGATACGGCACGTATGGCAAATACGGCTATGGTAGAACCTATGGCTACGGTTACGGATACGATGAAAAAAGTAAATAAATAATACTTCATTTTTTAGTTACATAATAGACAACTAGAAATCCCTTCCCCAAAATGTTAATTATTTAACACAAAGGGAAGGGATTTTCATTTATCTACGGATAAATCATATAAATATTTTACTCATACAATTTACTTGTCACCTCAAAACAGGGACATTCCTTCACCCACTCTTCGGGGCTGATGCGTCCGTCTCCGTTGCGGTCGGGACTCAAATCCCGGTGTCCGCACACCCGGCAGCCGGGATAATCCATCAACAACGTTCGGATAAGCACCCTCAAAGAGTGTTTCTGCCATTCGGTACGCGTATCTGCGGGACGATAACGGACATCCAGTCCGCCTTCATAACAAATACCGATGCTGCGCGCATTGTAGCCCAGCGCATGTGCTCCCGGCTTCTCTAGGGGGCGCGTATTCTTAATATCCCCATTCTTGCGGATATAGAAATGATAACCCGCCCCATTGAATCCGCGATGCCGATGACACACCTCCAAGTCGTTTTCAGTAAAGTCCCTGTCCGCACGTGTGGCGGAACAGTGGACTACAATCAGGTTAATCTCTCTCATTCTTTCTTCTCTTGGCTCTGAGGAGCAGCATGATGCACTCCAGAATCTTAATAATCAAGTTTTTCATATTTCCTCCTTTTTAAAACAATTAAAACTCTATTCCGAAACTTTTTTTAGGAATGTGCCCAAACGTTTATAATGCTGTCATTTCATCGGTAGAGACGAGGTTCGCCCACTCCAAACAGCTTGTTTGTGTATTACTCCCAAGGTCGTGACCGTTGGTAAGGGCAGGCAACCCCTCCCCCTACAGTTGACGATTTGACAGACCGGTTCAGTTTTGACACACCCTCAGAGGTTAGCCCTCGTTTACACCGGAGACTTCCTCTTCAGGCTTCTTCTCCTCCTTTTTAGGCAACTTGTTCACCTTGCTGAACGACAGCGCCGTCAGCATGCCGCTCAACGCCAGTCCGGGACGGAAATTGATACGCGCCTTGTTAATCATGGAAACATCATACTTGTCTTCCGAATCGGCCCCCTTGCCGCTCACACCAATCTGAAACGTGCCCAAATCCGCCAGACGCACAATCTCGCCTGCACTCAGCGCCTCCACAATCACATCTTCCAACGCCGTGAGCACTGCCGCCACATCAGCACGTGTCACGGTACAGGTTCTCTGAATTCGTTCCGACATCTCGCGGACTGTGACATCGCCGCTGGCCTGAGCCTGGGCATAGAAACGTACTCCCGCTTCGGGTTCCTGCGGGTTTTTACGGGGTACGACCGAATAAGATACTGACTTTGACATAATCTTCTAATTTTTAATGATTTACACTTATAACTTCGAAATCTCAAGCACCGGTTACTCTGTGATTACATGACAAAGATACGACGGTGAGAGAAGCCATTGTCGGGCTTCGTCGGAATTGGTGGAGAAAGGTAACGAATAGTCTTGAAAACTTGCTTTCAGCAAGAGCATTTGAGAAACATCGACCTCACTCTTAAAAAAACAGACTGCACCGAATGCCTTTTCCATATAAATCATTATCTTTGTCCGTTATAGAAACACAGAAAAACATAATGGGAAAGTTTATCAATCCGTTCACCGATTACGGCTTCAAGAAAAT
>OLPH01001491.1_pt1 | contig 22931 bp, 22 predicted proteins | sample 1672951 | NCBI WGS metagenome assembly OLPH01 (sample SAMEA3136740, study PRJEB25190) | human gut metagenome | reverse complement strand
CTATGAAAAATTATATGCAAACTACAAGAAAAAGGCAGCTTTGATTGCTGGATAACTGATTGATAGAAACCTCAATTTAACTTGTACTCAAACTTGACATAGGACCAATGCGTTATCCGGAACAAGAAATTCCGATGAAGAAAACGAGAGGATGGGAAGGTCTGCAAGGCTGGCTAGGTCGTGACCCGCCAGGTCAGCCGAAATTGCATTGGCCGTGTTGTTGCAGAAAAATATTGAAAAAAAACGAAACAGACTGCCCATTATCGAATTTTTAAGGTATAATAATTCATCGCGTAACTCTTTTTAGCTGATGCTTTGAAGCGGTTTCATTATACTTCAAAGTGTGGTTACGCATATTTATTGTTCGAAAGGTGTAAACTGCTGTATAGTAATTATTATTGGCTCAAATTTTATTAATAGATATTATTAAAATTAGTGCATTTCTTTAAATATGTTTCCTAATACAACAGTACTTTTAATGTCAATTATTAAAAAATAATTAAGGTGGTTAATATGTTAATTCCTCAAGCTTTAAAAGATATTTATTGGAAATTACCTTTTCTTTCACCAGAAAAGAAAGAAATATTTTTTTATCAAGTGAAAAAAATGGTCAGAGGAGAAGGCGTAAAAATAATTGATGATGGGGAAAAAATGACTAATAAATACCTAAATCAGATTCTTTCTATTCCTACAGCACAAAGTTTAAATTTCAAAACTATTACAGACACCCCGTATGAACGGCAGAATTTGGATCCAAAACTTATTGCGTACTATTTGCCACAAATGCATCCCATTCCAGAAAATGATGCTTGGTGGGGAAAGGGCGTAACTGAATGGAATAACGTCTCTCGTGCCGTTCCACAATATGTGGGGCATTATCAACCAAGGCTTCCAGGCGAATTAGGGTATTATGACTTGAGGCTGACAGAAAATATCAAACGGCAAGTAGAACTTGCAAAAATGTATGGTATATATGGTTTTGCTTGGTACTATTATTGGTTTGATGGTAAACGCCTTTTAGAACGTCCTCTAGATATGTATATTAAGGACGTATCAATTAATTTTCCGTTCTGTCTCTGTTGGGCTAATGAGAGTTGGACAAAAGGGTTCTTTGGTAGTACAAAAGAAATTATCATGAAGCAAAGTGATACCGAAGAAAGTTATCGGAACTTCATTCGCGATGCAGTACCATATATGATGGATGAACGATATATTACGGTGAAAGGGAAAAAAATACTTATTATATACAAGCCCCAAGCAATACCTAATTCGCAGAAGGTATTAGAATATTGGCGAGAATATTGTGCAACTCATGAGGTAGGAGATATTTATATTATTGGTGTTTGGACAGCAGATTGGAATAATGATGTATTAGAGAGAGGATTTGATTCAGCAGCTGAATTTCAACCTGGATCCATTAAACCATATTGTCGAAAAATTAATCAGGAACTTCCATTCATTAATAAGGATTTCGTTGGAGAGCTATATAGTTATTCTGAATTAGTTAATACTGGGGTTTATAGAAAAAATTTCCAATCATCTCATATGTACAATGCAGTTATGCCTATGTGGGATAATACTCCGCGACGAAATAATCATGGCAATGTTATCTTTCATGGTGCGACACCGGGCTTATACCAAAAATGGCTTTCTGATATTATTCAACACTACAAGAAAGACTGCAATTTGGATGATGATTTGATTTTTATCAATGCTTGGAATGAGTGGGGAGAAGGCGCTTATTTGGAACCGGATCGATATTATGGATATGCTTATTTAGAAGCAACCAAGGAAGCTATTTTAGCCTGTCGCTGAAAATTAGAATTCATTAATTTCAATTTATGCCGTAATTGTATTTTAGGGAGTATAAAATTATATTGGTAGTACCGTATACAACAGGTACTGAGCTTTGGAAAGGAATTTGAGCTCATATATATAATAAATCTTAAAACGAGAAATAAGGAGCTGAGTGTTATTGGTGGTCCTATGTCAAGATTTAGTACAAATTAAAATGAAAAATTTATCCTCATTGTCAGTGTCAGCTGGCTAATATTCCTAGCTTTATGCCACTGCTTTGTACAACCTTTCAAATTTATCCGGCGAAAGATATCCGCAATGACTGTGAGGCCGAACCGTATTGTAAAAAGCCTCGATGTATTCAAATATGAGACGGTATACCTGCTGAAAGTCATGAATTCTGAAGCGATTCAACCATTCTCGTTTGATCAAGGCGTGGAACGATTCAATGCAGGCGTTGTCCCAAGGATAAGCCTTCTTAGAATAGCTGCGTTGCATTTTTGCTGTCGCTTTTCGATATTCGGCAGCTGCATATTGGCTGCCACGGTCTGAATGAATCAGCAGCGGCTGATCAAGCTTGCGACGTGCCTTTGCCTTGGTAATCGTATCGATGACGCAGGACACATCCAACTGCTCAGAGAGCGTCCACGCGATGATTTCACGCGAGTACAAATCCATAATGCTCGTCAGGTAGACAAAGCCATTTGTTGTCCAAATGTAGGTGATATCGGAGTACCAGACAGCGTTAGGTCTGTCTGGATTGAATTGCTCATGCAGGATGTTTTACAGACTTTCGCTGAAGTCTGAATCTCTAGTCGTTGCGACCCAAGGTTTTACCCATTGCGCACGGATACCAATCTGGCGCATATAGGCACCAACGGTTCATTCCGAGATGACTTTACCAGCTTTCTGCAGTTCCTTCGCAATCTTCGGTGAGCCATCGTTTTGGTGAGATTTGTCATAAATCCTTTGAATCTGCTTTTTGACTTTTTCTCGTCGGATCTCCAAATCTGATGGCAAGCGATGAAGCCAAGAGTTATAGCTCGAGCGCGACACAACGAGAATTTGCAGCATTCCGGAGACGGAAACCCGGCGCCCTGTATTTTTAGCAGCTTCCGCCTTTTTAGAGACCTCCAGATAGATGGCCTCTGTCATTTTCCCAGAATGCCGATGGCTTTTTTAGTACGTCAAGCGCGTCCTTAGTATCGCGGAGTTCGCGACGTAAGCGGACAATTTCCTTCTGTTCATTCGAAGCATAATTGACAGAACCGCGGACGTTGATAACTCCGGATTCTCGGAATTCTTTACGCCACTTGGTTAGTGTGCTGTAGCCGATTTCGAGATTTTCAGCGCAGCCACGTAAGCCTAGGTTCGTGAAATCCTCCTAAAGTTAATTACATCTATTGTACCATGCAATGCATGTATGTAGGATTTCTCATTTTGGTTTGTACTATTTATATTCTAACTGCAAGACATTGCAGATGATAGCTAGGTGAAGATACTGAAAAAATGTTCTATTTTCGTTCACATCAGATAACAGATAAGCTATGGGAACAGCTAGATATCTGATGAATGGAACTTTTCCTTTCACGCTGATTTAAGATAGGGATATTTAGCGTTAAACTAGCGAAGCAAAGGTCATTTACATATGGCAATTATGGTCAACAAGGAAATGGCATCGACCTTCCTCTAGATGAACTTCGGCACTGTCGTATCATTGACACTGAGCAAGACAGATTCGTTCTGCAAATGTCGTTGGAATTAAGTTGTAAGCTAATTTTTGCATCATAATAATAAAAGCGGTATGGCTTGGAATAATCAGGAACCCGGTATTTAATGTTCTTACGTGAAAGTGTCTACTGAAGGGAGGAAATCAAAAAAGAGAAGAAGCAGTTATCTCTCTCAATCAGAAAGATTAGTCGGAGTATCGAAGTGATAAGTGATTCTAATACTTCAGCATTAATGAATTTTTGTATTATAATATAAGTTGATACAAATAATTGTTTTTCTTTTAGGTAAAGAGTAACGGAAATTAGAGGCGTGGCAGGCACTATGGAGATTGGCAACACATGGAATCACAGGCTTGTGAAGTTTTGTTATAATAGTATCTGATATACATGTATTATTATCATAAACTAAAGCAAAGCATGTGCTGATTATTGTTAGAGAGAGCTACGGTGCTACAGAACTTATGATAGCCAATGGAGACAAATAATGAAAACCGTAATAGCAATTATTATGACCAATATAGATAGTGGTGGTACACTGCGTCATGCTTATGAAATGGCAGAGGAGTGGAGTCGCCAAGGACAAGGTATTGTTTTTGTACAAACCATTAATCGGTTGACGAAAGCATATCTTTATAATCATGGAAATGCAATTAATGTTATACGATTCTGGGACAGGGATGGAAGCCGGCTAGTAGATTTTTTGCAGAAATGTCAGGTCAGATTGATTCATGTGGAACATCTTCTGAATGCGGAGCCATATATGATGGATATTTATAAAGAGTTGCAGGTACCGCTAGTAGTAACTCTTCACGATTATTATTTCATCTGTCCTTTTATTAAATTGACAAATGAAAGTGATATTTATTGTGAGGAAAAAGGGGAAAAGGCATGTAATGAATGCCTGGCTCACAGAGAATTTTATTCTGCGACTTTGGGAAGAGACATTAAAGATATAAAAGACTGGAGAGAACATTGGCTTTCATTTTTGCAGGAAGCATCACTGGTTATAGTACCAAGTAAAGATATGGAACAGAGAGTCAAAAGATATTTTCCTCTTTCGTCTATTCAGATGAGGGAAAATCCTGAATTGATTTCTAACGAATTTCAGAATATCCAAGTAGGTCTTATTGGTGCTCTCTCAACCGCTAAAGGATCAGGACTCATTAAAGATGTACTGTCCTTAGTAGCTCAGAGAAAAAGTCCTATACATTTCACTCTTTTTGGGACTTTATCGGATGTTCAACTTACACCGGAAGAAAAGCAATACATTACAATTCTTGGACCTTACAAGGAAGAAAATATTTATTCAATTATTTCCTGTCATACTGTAAATTATTTTTGGTTTCCTGGAGTTTGGCCTGAAACTTACAGTTATACGTTATCTATTCCTATACGACTTCGTATTCCTTGCCTATCATCTGATATTGGTGCTATTGCGTCTCGCATTCAAACCCACCACTGGGGTGAAACTTATCCATGGAATGAGCAATCAGAAAAAATTCTGGATAGACTTTTAGAGTTTGATTATCATAAGTTTTATAATCCTGATTTTATTGTTAAAAATATATCCTTTGGCTCTTTTGAAGCCTTCTATGCAGGAATTTCGTATAAAGAAACTGAGGAGCCTCTGCAGGATACTATATCACTTCCTTCTCCTTTTGATGAACTTCCCGAGGTACTATACAAAGAAGAATTCAATGAGCTCTGGAAAGAGGCGGGACTTGCAAAAAAAAGAAAGCTTCTGGTTCATGTAGATAAAAACTGGCTTCGTTCTGTGTGGAAAGAAAAAGGGGTTGTTTATTTCTTAAAGAAAATTAAAAATAAATCAATGAAATGAGTGGAAATCACGCTGGGTGATGTTGTACAACTTTGCTAGGAACATTGTGAGTATAGAAAAGGAGAGAAATTAAGATGAATGGCATTATCAGAATTGCAGTTTTAATTGCATTAGTAACCTCTTTGGAATCAAAAGTAGCAAATGGTCTAGCTTTATACCCTGAACTTCTTGTGTAAGACGATGCTTGACCGATGCGATAAGGCTTAGAAAGCTATATTGATTAAGAGATGATGGTAACAAAAAAAGAGTAGCAAAAGTTCTAAAAAATAGCAAACATTCCAGAAAATAAAATCGAGTCTGAAAATGTAATACTTTTTGCTATCATCAACATTCTCTTAGGCTGCTATGATTATTAGAAGAAAGGAATAATTATGAATCGAAAATTTATTGATATCCTATTTGCTATTCTTGTATTTTCATTGCCATTTAAGTACATACCTAGAGTACTCTGGCAGACATTTCTGGGCGGACCATTTGGTCAGGATTTGGTCGTGTATCCTCTTCTTATAGGTTTTATATATACAGCATACTGTCAATGGAAATATAAAAATGTTGTTTATAAATGGAATATATTTAAAAAGTTTATTTTTATCTATTTAGCAGTACTTCTTATTTCTCTTTCTTGGGGACTTTTCATTTATCCTTATTATGACCAAATCTTAAATGGTCCGGCAGATCAGATTGAAAAACTGCCGAAGGTATTGGTTTTTCTCCAGAGCATGGGGATTCCTGTTGCAAAAAAAACACTGCTTGAACTTTGGATGTTTGCCCGTCCTGTTAAAGGGGTCTTCTGGGAGGTGCTTTATACTTTTGGTGCAGTCTACATGATTTTTTGCTGGTATCATGACTGCGCACAGCGTGCTATAGATATCTTGCTCAAGGTGACAATGGTAAATTTGGTAATTGTGGCTACCTATGGGCTTGTAGATGTATGTTACCAGAATGGTCAAATGTGGGCACAGAATTTTATTGCGCTTACACTTCCTCTTATCCACGGCGATGTGGCTGCAAAATTTGATTATTACCAGTTCCATACTCATCTATTTTGGGATGCCCAGAATAGATCTGTCTTCTTGGAACCTTCTTATTTTGGGATATACATGGCATTTGCCTTTCCTTTGTTATGGTGGAATATTTTCAAACAAACTGTAAGATGGAAACAAGTGGCGTTGTGGGGTCTTTTTACTATTCTCGTATTTGAAACTTTCCTGACCCAATCAAGAACAGCATTAGCTGTCAATTGCGCTGTTTTTATCATCTTTGCAATCATATGTATCTATCATATGAAAAAAAGGCTCCTTCTTCTGTTAGCAATACTTTGTTTGGGAATTGTCATAAGCTTTGCTGGCTCCATGGAATTTATGCGGTTTGGACAGGTACCCAGCCAAATGGGAGAATGGACACCTCTTGCTACGAAGTGGCAGAATATGCGGAACCAGGAACAAGTAAATAAAGGAAACACCGGGGTAAATGCCGAGAAATATATCAATCAGAATCTGAAATCCCTTTCCGGCACTGACAAGAGAAATGCGCATGCAGGAAGCAACCATTCCCGGTTTACAGTACAGAAGACACATATCTATATTGGATTGGAGCATCCACTTTTGGGAGTGGGAACCGGGTTAAGGCAAGGCTATCTTCGTGAAAAGCTTGATAAGGATCCTGGTTGGGAAATTCAGAAATGGAATAAGAATATTGATAATAAGGGAATGCTCCATGCCGGATTTGCCAATCTGGGGGATTTCACCCTTCGATTTGCTGAAACTGGATTTTTGGGACTTGGCCTTTACCTGTTGCCGTCTCTGATTCTTCTCTTAGCGTATGTGAAAGTACTTGTTAAGCGTCATGAAAAGGTAGCACCTTTCCTTTTCACCGGTCTTTCCTTCATAGGTATCATGGCGACCGGACTGGGGGATGGAATGAACATTACTTTTTGCTATTGGGTTGCCATGGCGATTTCTTTCCTGCTTTTTATCTCTAGCAAAATGAATTTCAAGCTGCCATTTCATTTTCGAAAGTTTTCAGGAATAAGGAATGATGTGGACAAGTAAAATCGTAAATTTAGTGCAAAATATTTTAATAAGATGTTTATCAGTTGAGCGGCGGAGCATTTCTAGCTTCCTGTTTTTTGTGAGGTAGTTTATGAAAAAAATTGGTATTCTTACTTTTCAACGAGCATCTAATTATGGTGCTGCATTACAGATGTACGCGCTGCAACGAAAAATCTGTGACCTGGGTTATGATGCGGAAGTGATTGATTTTATATGTCCCTATGTCTTTGATGGCTATAAGCCTTTTATGCCGAATCATATTTTTCACCCCCGAGCATTGATTGTTGATTTTATAAATGCTTCTATAAAAGTCAGTCGTAACCGCCGCTTTGAAATTTTTGCCAAAAAGACAATGCGTTTTTCTAAGCCTGTGACTAGGGATTCACTTTCTTCTATATCTGACAGCTATGATATCTATATAGCTGGAAGCGATCAGGTGTGGAATCCCTTGATTACTGATTCTGAGTCTGGTTACTTTCTTGACTTTGTTAAAGATAAGAACAAGCGTCGCTCCTATGCGGCAAGCTTTGGTGTGTCTGCATGGCCCACATCTTCTTCACTTCCTATAGCCAAACTGCTGGAAGGAATGGGCTCAATTTCAACTCGTGAGGAGGCGGGGAGAAAGTTGATTCAGTCCATTTCCAGAAATACCGCACCCATTACGGTGGATTTGGACCCTGTATTTCTTATCGAAAAAGAAGGCTGGTTCCCACTGGTTGGAAAAAAGACCGGCAGTAAGCCCTACCTTTTTGTTTACACTGTTGGAAGTGGTCATATAGATGAAGTTTATCGCACGGCATCCAAGTTGGCAGAAGAAAAGGGATTGGATATCATCAATCTTCGTTATGATCGATCACTTAGACATGGGGAATACCAGATTGGTCATGTGGTCTATGATGCAGGTCCCGACGATTTTGTCTCTTTTATTGCCAATGCTTCCGGTGTGGTGACCGATTCCTTTCATGCCACCGCTTTTTCCGTTATTTTCCACAAACCCATGTATGTTTCCATGCCGGAAAAAGTGGGTTCCCGTATTTCTAATCTTTTCTCTATTACTGGTATTGATGGTCGGGTGATTGGGAAAGCCATGAAAGAAATTGACTGGGCTCAGGTAGATAGGCAGATGAAAGATTCTCGAAAAAAATCCATTGTCCATTTGAAAGAAATTATCGGGGACTGATAGTTTACAATGAATAGAACAGCAAAATTCATTAAAAATACATTGGCTACCGGACTTATGCAGATTGTAGCTATGATAAGCGGATTCATCATTCCTAAAATCATGCTCATGTTTTATGGTTCGGAAATCAATGGTATCGTCACATCCATTACACAGCTCATTTCTTACCTGACACTTTTGGAAGCAGGGCTATCTGGGGCCACAGTTTTTTCTCTGTATAAACCTATCGCGGTTCATGATATTTATGGAATCAATCGGATTCTGACTGCGGCAAAAAATCTTTACTATAAAACAGGTCATATTTTCAGCTGCATGGTTGTTCTTTGTGCTGCACTGTATCCCTTCTTTGTCCACAGCACGATTCTGGATTATGAGCAGATTTTCTTTCTCTTTCTGATTCTTGGTATTAATGGAGTCCTTGAATTTTATACCCTTGCTAAGTACAGGGCTCTTCTTACTGCGGACCAAAAAACATGGGTCATTTCCCTGGCCACCATGGTTCAAATTGTACTGAATATCATCATTATTGCCTCACTTGCCTATACTGGTTTCTCCATTGTCATTGTCCGTGGCGCCGCGACGACAGCCATTTTTATTCGAACCTACCTCCTTTGGAAATATTGCAGAGACCATTATGATTTCCTGAATTTTACAGTGCCGCCGAATAATGAAGCCATGAATCAGCGCTGGGATGCACTGTATCTGCAGATTCTCGGCGCCATCCATCAAGGTGCTCCTATTCTTATCGCTACGTTCCTGCTCTCTCTGCTGGACGTTAGTATTTATGCTATTTTCAACCTCGTCATTCTGGGGCTTAATTCACTGCTTGGTATCTTCATGACAGGACTTACCTCCGGTTTTGGAGACCTCATCGCCCGTGGTGAAAAAGAGCCTTTTAAAAAAGCTTTCGGCGAATTTGAATTCATTTATACCATTACCATCACTATTATATACAGCACCATGTTCTTTGTGTTCCAGCCTTTCATTTCCCTTTATACCAGAGGTAGTGATATCAGTTATTACTATCCATTCTTTGCTTTCCTTATGGCTTGGAATGGATTTGCCTATAATATTAAGAATCCTTTCGGCATGCTCGTTATTTCTGCTGGAAAATATAAGGAAACCCGGCTGCCTACTACTATTCAGGGGGCTATAGAGCTCATTGGCGGTATTGTCCTTACCTTGGTCTGGGGACTGAATGGCATCATTCTGGGATCTATTCTATCTAATGTCTATCGGGATATCGAATTTCTCTTTTTTGCTCCCCGTCATTTGACACATATGCCAGTAGGCCATACAGTGAAACTTTGGACAGTTAATACGATTTTTATCATTCTTGCTTCCTTGGTCAGTATATTCTTTCCGTTTCCCGAAATGGGAAACTATCTGCGGTGGATTATTTTCTCCGCTTTTATTTGCATTTTTTGTGCCATTGCTGCTGTCAGTATCAATGCTCTCTTATTCCCACATCTTGCCTGCAGTACTGCGGCAAGGTTGATTCGTATGGTCAAAAGGAGTCATTAGTATGTACGTCCATGATAAAAAAGAAGACTGCTGCGGTTGTACCGCCTGCATGAATATCTGTCCTGTTAGAGCCATTACTATGGTTTCGGATGAAGAAGGATTTCTCTATCCTGTCATAGATGAAGAGAAATGCATCCATTGCAATATGTGTCGGAAAACCTGTGATTTCGTCAAGAAGCATGACTGGCAGTCCATGAAGCAGCCTGAGGCCTATGCGGCAAAAATGAAATCAGATAAAGAGAGGGCTGCCAGTCAGTCCGGCGGCATGTTTGCCGCATTGTCAGAAGCAGTCCTTGACATGGGCGGCGTAGTATATGGAGCCGGTTTTGATTCCAATTGGGATGTAGTCCATAAAAGAGCCGTCACGAAAGAAGAAAGGGACGCCATGCGGGGAAGCAAGTATGTTCAGAGCCGTATGGAAAATAATTTTGAAAAGGTAATTACTGATCTGCGAGCTGGGAAGTATGTACTCTTTTCAGGTACCCACTGTCAGTGTGCCGGTTTAAAAAGTCTTCTGGAAATGAAAAGAGTCAATATAGAAAAACTTTTTCTGGTAGATATCATCTGTCATGGCGTTCCATCACCCAAAGTGTACCAGACCTTTCTGAAATTTATGACAGAAAAGCACACGGGCAAATTAGAGGGGGTTAACTTTAGGAATAAAAATAAATTCGGCTGGCATAGCCATACAGAATCCCTAAAGATTAATGGGAAGGAATATGACAGTATTTGTTTTAGAGAAATGTTTTACTCTCATAATATCCTTAGACCGTCTTGCTTTCAGTGTCCATATAAACATACGGTTCATTTAACTGATATCACGACAGGCGATTGTTGGGGAATTGAAAACTGGGCAGCTGATTTTGATGATAATAAAGGAGTTTCATTAACTTTAGTTAACTCATATAAGGGGCAAAAACTATTTAATTTGGTAAAAGAACGATTTAATTATCGGAATGCAGATATTAGAAACTGCCTCCAGCTGCCATTGCAAAAGCCTTTTGAAAAGCCTTCGACTAGAGAACGATTCTGGTATGACTTCCAGCAAAAGCCTTTTGATTATATTCTTACCCATTACACTACTGACTATGGGTGGAAAAATGAAATGAAAAAAGGCATTAAGAAAGTGTTAAAGGCAGTACTGCCGGAAAGCGCCATAATGACTCTAAAAAAACTGCTTGGCTGATATTTTTTTCTTCGTATACATCCATTTACTGTATTAGCAAAACGATGATACACAAATATTCTGTAAGTACAGTTTTATTTAATGAAAATTAAGTTAAACATATAAATAGTTTAGAGGCAATTAGTGCTGAAAGATTTATAATATCTCCGAATAATGATTTTAATTTTATAAAAGAGGTCTTAGATAAAAGTGAACACAAGTATCATGGAAAAAGAATGGAATTATTATAGATATAGCAATGGGCTAAGAATTATCAAAATTAAATAATATTAGTCTATTAATAGTGACCAATTGTTGAAATTAATATTAAATAAAACGCAATTAGTTAAACATGCAATTTTAATAATGGAATTTTAGACATTATCTTCCTGCTAAAAAAAATTCACTTATAATTACTAATTTTACGATATGTTCGTCCTTTTTTAGCATAATTTAGTTTAAGCTTACTGCGAGGAGTGATTCTCTTGAAAGGTATTGTATTAGCTGGTGGTTCCGGCACTCGTTTATATCCTCTAACCATGGTGACATCTAAGCAGTTGTTGCCTGTGTATGACAAACCCATGATTTTTTATCCCTTATCGACGTTGATGTTAGCTGGTATCCGGGATATCCTGATTATTTCTACTCCTGTGGATTTGCCGAATTTTGAACGGCTCCTAGGAGATGGGTCCCGTTATGGCATTCATCTAAGTTATAAGGTGCAGCCATCGCCAGATGGGCTGGCTCAGGCGTTTATTCTTGGTGAAGAGTTCATAAATGGAGAATCGTGTGCCATGATTCTGGGAGACAATATTTTCTACGGTGCCGGACTGACAAAGCATTTGAGAAAGGCTGCTTCTAATACAGAAGGAGCTACGGTATTCGGGTATTACGTCGATGATTCCGAACGGTTTGGTGTCATTGAATTTGACCAAAATGGCAAGGCCATTTCTATTGAAGAAAAGCCTGAGAAGCCGAAGACCAACTATGCTGTTACAGGACTTTATTTTTACGATGAAAATGTCTGCGACTATGCAAAGCAGGTCAAACCTTCTGCCCGTGGGGAATTGGAAATTACCGATTTAAATAAAATATATCTGGAAAAAGGCAATCTCAATGTTGTCACATTGGGGCGCGGATATGCCTGGCTGGACACAGGAACGATGGAAAGCCTGAGTGTAGCCGGAGAATTCGTCCGGGCCGTTGAAACCCGGGCAGGAATTCACATAGCAGCACTGGAAGAAATTGCCTATGGACACGGCTGGATCGACAAAGACACACTAATGGAAAGTGCCATCAAATACGGCAAGAGCCCATATGGACAGTACCTGAAAAAAGTAGCTGAAGGGAAAATTTTACCGGATTGATTTAATAGTGGCCAGTGGTTAGTGAACAGTGGTCAGAGAATAAAATGGTTGATGAAGGACATCCAGAGAATGTAGAGAGTTATAGTACTTGTCGGTAGATTGTTACCATGTATGTACTCGATACTGAATCCAGAGAGGTGATTGATATTTCCTTGAGATGTTTTCAAGATTTGATTGTTTGGCAGGAATCTATGCAATTGGCAAAAGAAATTTACAAATTAGTAAAGCTACTTCCGTCAGAAGAGCGATATGCACTGTCTGATCAAATGCGACGAGCTGCCGTTTCTATTCCATCAAATATTGCGGAAGGACAAGCAAGAAACTCGACCAAAGAATTTATTCAATTTCTTTATATTGCAAAAGTCTCTAATGCAGAATTGTTAACTCAGCTATTGTTATGTGCTGATTTTTCTTATGTAACGAATGAACAAACAGCAGAAGCAATCCTGTTAAGTAAAAAAGTTAATAGACTTCTAACTGGCTTAATACGTAGTTTAAAGAATAAATAATTTTTGTATTTACTGACCACTAATCACTAACCACCAACCACCGATTACACACCACTTGAAATACCGATAATGACTTATAATGGAGGAACCCTAGCATGAATATAATAATAACCGGCGGTGCCGGGTTTATTGGTTCGAATTTTGTATTTCATATGTTGAAGTTTCATCCGGAGTATCGGATTGTGTGTCTGGATAAGTTGACATATGCGGGGAATTTGTCTACGTTGGCCCCGGTTATGGATCAGGACAATTTCCAGTTTGTCAAGGCAGATATTTGCGACCGTAATGCAGTATATCAGCTCTTTGAGGAAGAGCATCCGGATGTGGTCGTTAATTTTGCTGCTGAATCCCATGTAGACCGGTCTATTGAAAATCCGTCGATTTTCCTGGAAACGAATATCATGGGCACTGCCGTACTCATGGATGCCTGCCGCAAGTACGGAATCCAGCGGTATCATCAGGTATCAACGGATGAAGTCTATGGAGACCTTCCTTTGGACCGGCCGGATTTGTTCTTTACGGAAACGACGCCAATCCATACATCCAGTCCGTACAGCTCCTCAAAGGCTTCGGCAGATCTCTTGGTACTGGCTTATCACCGCACCTATGGTCTGCCAGTAACAATCAGTCGTTGCTCTAACAACTACGGACCTTATCATTTCCCGGAAAAACTGATTCCCCTTATGATTATCAATGCTCTGCACGACAAGCCACTGCCCGTCTATGGTGACGGCCTCAATGTACGTGACTGGCTCTATGTAGAAGACCATTGTCGGGCCATCGACCTGATTCTCCAGAAAGGCCGTGTCGGAGAAGTGTATAATGTTGGCGGTCACAATGAAATGAAGAACATCGATATTGTCAAATTGATTTGTAAAGAACTGGGCAAACCGGAAAGCCTCATCCATCATGTAACGGACCGCAAAGGCCATGACCGGCGTTATGCCATTGATCCAACGAAAATCCACACAGAACTGGGTTGGTTGCCGGAAACGAAATTCGCTGACGGAATCAAAAAGACCATCCAGTGGTACCTGGACCACGAAGACTGGTGGCAGCCTATCATTTCTGGAGAATACCAGCAGTATTACCAGAAGATGTATGGAAACCGGGGCTGAGTCTGTTTATAAGGTTACGTTAAAGTTGCCACCTGAAGAACGTTTTGGTTTTTCAGATTAGTTGTGCAGGGTAGCGGTTTGGGGCCCCTCAAATATTGCAGAAGGGCAAGTAAGACGAACTGATAGTGAAGTTTCTTATTTTTGTATATTTCTAAAGGTTCTATTGCTGAAATTGAAACACAATTAGGATTGTGTGTACGATTTCATTATGTGGAAAAGGATGCAATACGTGATTCCATGGAACTTTATATGGAAGTAGGAAAGATGATTAATTCGTTGGTTTATAAACTGAACATATGAATTTGATAAATTACAGCGAACCAAAGGCGATGAGCGCAATGCGATTATTGGCTGCTAGCGGCTGTATTTAGGAGGAAATATCATGAAAATATTTGTAACTGGTGTCAATGGCCAGCTGGGTCATGATGTAATGAATGAGCTGGCATCCCGCGGATATGAAGGGGTAGGCAGTGATTTGGCATCATTCTATAGTGGAATAGACGATGGGACAGCCGTAACCAGGATGCCCTATGTATCTTTGGATATTACCGAGGCACAGGCAGTAAAACAGGTTTTGGAAGACGTTCATCCGGATGCTGTCATACACTGTGCCGCCTGGACGGCTGTGGACATGGCAGAGGATGATGAAAATGTGGCCAAAGTCCGGGCAGTAAATGCCGGCGGTACACAGAATATTGCCAATGTCTGCAAAGAACTGGATTGCAAGATGCTGTATCTTAGCACAGACTATGTGTTCGATGGACAGGGTACCGAACCATGGCAGCCGGATTGCAAAGAGTATAAACCATTGAATGTCTATGGACAGACAAAATTGGAAGGGGAACTGGCCGTTTCCCATACATTGGACAAGTACTTTATCGTCCGCATTGCCTGGGTATTTGGCAAAAATGGAAAAAACTTTGTCAAGACCATGCTCAATGTAGGAAAAACACATGATACGGTGCGGGTCGTCAATGATCAGATTGGAACACCGACATATACATTTGATTTAGCGCGTCTGCTGGTCGATATGATTGAAAGCGATAAGTATGGCTATTATCATGCAACCAATGAAGGTGGCTATATTTCGTGGTATGATTTCACCTGCGAAATCTATCGGCAGGCTGGATATACAACGAAGGTTATACCGGTAACAACAGCGGAATATGGCCTGTCCAAAGCCAAACGGCCGTTCAATTCGAGACTAGATAAAAGTAAACTGATAGCCAATGGATTCAAACCGTTGCCAGATTGGAAAGACGCATTGCGGAGATATTTGAAGGAACAAGGCTGAAGCCCTGTTCGCGGCCGTAGTTTGCCGGTCGCAATTCGCCTTGGATTCAGACGACGAACGAACTACGATGAACGGATTTTTTGAAGGGAGAGAATGCAACAATGCAGATACAAGTCGAAAAAAATGTAGGAGGAATCGAAGGACTATGCGTCATTAAGCCGACCGTACACGGCGATGCGCGTGGCTATTTCATGGAAACATATAATCAAAAAGATATGGAAGATGCCGGATTTCATATCAATTTTGTTCAGGATAATCAGTCCATGTCCACCAAAGGTGTATTGCGGGGACTGCATTTCCAGAAGCACTTCCCTCAGTGCAAACTAGTCCGTGCTGTCCGTGGCAGTGTATTTGACGTAGCCGTTGATTTGCGCCAGCATTCAGAGACCTATGGCAAATGGTATGGTGTAGAACTGACCGACGAAAACAAAAAACAATTTCTTATTCCCGAAGGCTTCGCCCATGGCTTCCTGGTCCTTTCTGATGTAGCTGAATTTTGCTACAAAGTCAATGATTTCTGGCATCCAAACGACGAAGGCGGCATGGCCTGGAATGACCCCGAAATTGGCATCCAGTGGCCCCATGTAAAAGGCATTTACAAAGGAAACTGCTCTGCAGAAGGGTATACCCTGGACGATGGCACACCACTGAATCTTAGTGATAAAGACCAGCAGTGGCTGGGCCTGAAAGATACATTTAAATTCTGACATCCTGGAAAATACGCTCTAAGACGACAAGACCTGGGCCCGTCTTTTCGCGAATATTTGAAAGAGCTATAGGCACATAACATTCCAACCATATATCAAGTATAAACCAAAACCCCTGTCGCCAGATTTCCGTAAGTCTGACTGGCAGGGGCCGGTTCGCAGGCGGCATAGTTGAACATTCAACTATAGTAGCTGTGCCTATAGCAGCAGGATGATGTGAAATAACCGGAAACTTCTTGACAGTAACCGGGTCTTGAATCATGATTGACGTTCTATCACGCCAATGATAGAATGAATTAAGAGGTGATTGCGATGCCAATGCAGGATATTCCTGATATTACTCATTTAAACCGCCTTAACGATGTATTCTTTAAGGCCTTGTTAGGCTCTGAAGAGCGGAAAACACTGACGTTGAATTTCATCAATGCCATCTTGAACCGGGAAGGCAACAATGCTTTTACGTCCATTACATTTTCAGATAAGGAAATCGTTCCTCCACGGATTGAAGGAAAATTATCATTTCTTGATGTTCTGGTGAAAATGGATGACGGGACGCGGGTGCATGTAGAAGTACAGGTGCTCATGGATGAATACATGGTCAATCGGTCCTTGTACTACTGGGGACGTATATACAGTCGTGAGCTGGAAAAGGGGGATTTATATGGAGACCTTCGTCCGGTCATCACCATCAATCTGTTAGATTTCAACCAATTCCCGCAATACCAGACATATATTAATACGTATCATATCACGAATGACGATACTCATGATATATTGACGAACCATTTAGAAATGCATTTCATCGAACTCAAGAAAATCCATATCAGCGACATTAAAAAGCTGAAACGGTCGGAACGATGGATTGCATATTTCTCACCTAATTTTACGGACCAGGAAAGGAGGGCGCTTGCAATGAGTGATACGGCTATCCGGGAAGCGATGGATTATGAAAAACAATTTGCCACCAATAATGAGTTGAAATCGGCCTATTGGGAGCATGAACGTACCATGCGCGATATTGCTTCGGCCCTTTACAGCCGGGAAAAGGCAGGTCAGGAACGCGGCGAAAGAATTGGCCAGGAACGCGGTGAAAGAATTGGCCAGGAACGCGGTGAGAAAACAGGGAGGCAGGCACTCAGTGCGTTGCTTCAAAAACTGTTGCAGGAAGGCAGGACAGAAGATATCAACCGCGTTTTGCAGGACAATGAATATCAGGAAAAATTACTACAAGAATATCATTTGAAATAATGCTTCTGAAAAAGGCCTCAGGAATAATCCCTGGGGCCTTGATATTACATAATCAACGTATCGACAGGAACTGATACGAGTATCAAATGTAGAAGCCCCATATGCTTCTACATCACACTTTCTACAGTATAGTTGAATATTCAACTATACTGTGCCTATTGCATCAGGCTGATGTAAAATAACCGGAAACTTCTTGACACTAACCTTCCTGGATATTCCAATGGTTTTTGAGTTCTTTATGATGGTCCGCAATGTCTGTAATGACAAACTGATTTTTGCTATAATATATAATAAAGTATTAAACAGAGAGATTTCCAGATTGTATAAATGGGAGGGATGTCCATGAGTACGCGTGATGAAAAGAAAACGATCCTGCAGCATTGGCAGCAATTGGTACAGGTTGATAAGGAGGAGTTGGGAGATTTCCCACGGTTTGCTGTTCATCCTCTGGTCGTAACGGAGGAAGAGAAACGGAATCTGTTCCGCATGTGCATGCAGTCGGCGGCGGACCGGGACCGGATTTCTAAAATCAGTGCCCGGTATGAAGCATATAAAAAGACTGTTAATCGGCGCTTTGCCATGGCACGGTATTATCAGGAGCAATGGGATCAACTTGATGGCAGCAAGGCTCTGGAAGGCACTATCCACTGTATGTATGATACAAACGGTGATGTGCCTTCCGGGTTGCCTTCTTATGCCTGCGTATTGACGCGAAAGGACCTCGTACAGTCTCTGGTACAGTTTGCGCTGGGACAGGAAGGGGTACCAGGATACCCTGCCAGGGATGACAGAGAAGGCGATGTGCCAGGTTTTCTGCGAGCGTGGGTTACGACCGTATACGGAGCAGGGACACAGGAAGTAAATCTGCATTTCATTGATGCATCACTTAAAGACGATTAACCGGGGGAATATCATGAATATTACGGTGTATTTGGGAGCAAGGACAGGACACAGTGCAGTCTATCGTTCATATGCCTATGAACTGGGAGCATGGATTGCCTGTCACGGTCATACGCTCATTTATGGGGGAAGCCGGACCGGACTCATGGGAAAGCTGGCCGATGGAGCTCTGGAGCACGGCGGGCGCGTCATTGGCGTGGAACCGCAGTTTTTTATGGACGACGAATTGCAGCATGAAGGATTGACCCAGCTCATTGTGACAAACGATATGGCATCGCGCAAAGAAAAGATGATGGAACTGGGCGATGTGTTCCTGGCATTTCCCGGAGGAATAGGGACTCTGGAAGAAATCAGTGAAGTCATGAGTCAGATTAAACTGGGGTTATTGCAGGGCCGTTTTGCATTCCTCGATTTCAATGGCTATTACCAGCCGATGAAATCACTCATACGGCATATGGCAGAAGAAGGGTTTGTTGATAATCATTGGGCCGGACAAGTCGCCTTTCTTTCGTCGTTTGAACAATTAGAAGCTTTCTTAGCCGGATAATTTCTATTCCAAAATGAAGCTGTATGTGGTACAATAACCCAGTTATTAGTAATATTTTAGTATCTATCAGGAGGATGTATGACAACGAAATATCCCTGCGATTGCGATTTTTCCTGCCCTCAGTCAGAAGAGCAGAAGACCCGCGTCATTGTGGAAGAATATGAAAAATTATCACCGAATCTGATTTTTGAAATTATCCGTCATGACGGCGAATTGGAACTGGAACGCAAGGCCTGGCCCCTCGTCTTATCGGCACTGGCTGCGGGATTGATGATTTCTTTTTCTTTCTATTTCCGCTCCATTATCAATGTCTATATTGGGAGCGCTTCCTGGGCAGAAGCCATCACCGGTGTCGGATATACGACGGGTTTCCTCATCGTTATTTTAGGCCGGCTCCAGCTTTTTACGGAGAACACGATTACTACGGTCATCCCCGTTTTCCGTGATCCCTGCTGGAAGAATCTCCGCCTGCTCCTGCGGCTCTGGGGGATTGTTTTCCTTTCCAATATTGTCGGCACCGCGATTGCGGCTCTTTTCATGTCCAGCCCGATTTTCACGACACCGGAAATTACCCAGTGCCTGTACAACGTGTCCCACCATATCATGGCCCCCGGTCCGGTAGATAACATCATGCGTGGGATTCCGGCAGGCATGCTGATTGCAGCTATCGTCTGGATGATGCCCATGTCGCGGAGCTTTGCCTTTTTTATCATTTTTATGTTTACTTATTTCATTTCTATCGGAAACTTCGCCCATGTCGTCGTCGGGTCGTGCGAAGCGGCCTATGATGTACTCATGGGGGGTTCCACGATGTTTGATTATTTCTTCCGTTTTCTCCTGCCAACAGGCCTGGGAAATATCATCGGCGGTACGGGCGTCTTTACGCTCCTCGTTGCGACACAGGTCAAAAGTGACGGAAAAAGGTAAAAAAAAGAAAGGGTGATTGATATGAATGAAATCATAAAAGCCATGTTAGAACGGCGCAGCATCCGTACGTATGAAGATAAACCGGTACCTGAAGAGCTGATCCATGAAATCGTCGAAGCCGGCCTCTATGCGGCCAGCAGTATGGGGCGGCAGAATACGAAAATTATTGTGATTACGAACGATGAACTCCGTCACGATTTGTCAGAACTCAACAATCAGATTGGCGGCTGGCCTGCTGGCAATGACCCATTTTATGGCGCTCCTGTCGTCATTCTCGTATTAGGCAAAACGGGAGAAGGAAAAGAAAAATACGATGGCAGCCTGGTCATGGGAAACATGATGCTTGCCGCTTATTCCCTGGGTCTTGGCAGCTGCTGGATTCACCGGGCCAAAGAGGAAATGGATACCCCTCTGGGAAAGAAGATATTGGACCAGGTTGGCCTGTCTTCTGATGAATGGGAAGGCATTGGACATTGCATCATAGGCTATCCGGCAGGAGCGCTCCCCAAAGCCGCACCGAGAAAAGCAGACAGAGTTTATTATCTGAAGTAGTATTTTCATATCGATACGCAATCAATACGCGGATAAGGAGGTCATCATGAATAGAGCACTGCCATCAGCCGGAGAGATCTGGATCCATTTCAAAGAAAAACAGTACCGTATCATCACGTTGGCAGAGGATGCTAAGACCGGCGAATCCCATGTGGTGTATCAGGCGCTTTATGGCTCGTATGGCCATTATCTGCGGCCTCTGGCCATGTTTATGAGTGAAGTGGATCACCAGAAATATCCCGACTGCCAACAGACATGGCGCTTTGAAAAGCTTCCGAACATGTGTTCCTGGAAACCGGAATTTGCTCGCCAAACAAATGTTCAACACACTAGAAAAAAGGGGGCCAGCGATTCATGTTTGAAAAAGAAATAATAGAGCTCGTTCGCAGCACCCACGATATGCTGACGGAAGAAAAAGACTTGGAAATTACGGCCAAAGGGAGGGCTAATTTCGTCACCCAGATGGATGTTGCCGTACAGGAATATATGCGCACTCATCTGCAGGAAATAGACAGCGACGTCACACTCCTGTCAGAAGAGCAGGACAATAGTCAGGCTATGGATCCCGATGGCCGATACTGGATTCTTGATCCCATTGACGGCACCCAGAATTTTATCCGCCATTTTGATATGAGTGCCGTATCGCTGGCCTATTATGCACAAGGCACCTTACAGGCGGCTGTCGTGTATAACCCGTTTACAGATGAACTGTTTCATGCGACCCGTGGTGGCGGTGCCTTTTTAAATGGCAAACCTATCCATGTGACTGGAAATGGAGCATTATCTCACTGTCTGGTTGCCATTGGAACGTCTCCGTATGACCGGCAATATACAGAAAAGAATTTCCCTTTATTCCAGGCCATGTATTCCCAATGTCTGGATATCCGCCGCACGGGCAGCGCCTGCCTCGATCTGGCCTATGTAGCAGCCGGGCGGACGGACATCTATTTCGAACGCAACCTGAAGCCGTGGGATATGGCCGCCGGTATTTTGCTTGTCGAAGAAGCGGGCGGCAGAGTCACGACATATGATGGACAGGTTCCTGACGTATTACACAATGAACATATCATTGCTACCAATGGTCTGGTCCATGATGAAACGGCCCGTATTATACATCAATATTGGTAAAAAAATCTCCCTGGCTAGCGACGACGAGTACGCCCGGCCAGGGAGATTTGTCATATATCATATAAGAAATTCAAAGTTGGATTAGAGGACTAGTGTCGGAGCCGCATAAACCCGGGTCAGCAGTTCCTGATTCAATGCATAGAGTCCTTTCGGGTCATTGCCAAAGAGTTTAAATTTCTTAAGCAGATCGCCCACATTCTTTTCTTCTTCGCCTTGTTCTTTGACGAACCAGTTGAAGCATTCCATGGTACGGTAATCCTTTTCATCAGAGGCAGCTCCATAAATCTTATTAATGCAGCCGGTGATAAACTGTTCATGTTCCAGCGCAGCCTTAAGAGGAGCTTTCAAATCCTTGTATTCCTGATCCGGTTTGTCTACCGTGCCAAAAACGACGCGGACATCATTATTTTGCAGATACGTACGCATGAGCATAGCATGATCCCGTTCTTCCTGGGCCTGGATTTCGAACCAATGAGCAAAGCCATCGAGTCCTTCATCAATATAATAATTTGCAAAATCCAGATAGAGGTAAGCAGAATAAAATTCTAAGGTAACCTGGTCATTAATCAATTTAGCTACTTTTTTTGCTAACATAGTAAATACACCCTCCTTCGTGGGCATCACAATAACTTGCTGTATACAGGTATTATATCACGTACGTAGTACAAATGGTAAGCGTATTATGTTTGATTTTAAGAACAAGAATAAAAAACAGAATGGCCAGCTGCATTTTTGCAATTGGCCATTCTTTGTATGATATCGATTAGCATACCATTGTTAAAATACCGCATAATAAATTTACAGCGGTATTTATCAGCCTTCCCACAAACCTTCCCACTATGAGATACTAATTTAAGAGATTCGACAAACGTTGAAGAGCATTACCAATGTACAGTGGTACCTGATAGTTGGCATAAATAAGCGGTTTACGAGACTTTACAGATACTCCCGGAAATTACTCATTTCATTACTTCCGATAAATTAACGTTATCGGAAGTAATGCCTTCTCTCTATAATGATTTGGGCAATGTGAAAAACCAAATCTGGCTTTCTTGTTCAGACGGTGCATTTTTCTTAAGGCTGAGTTTTACTTTATGGACTGTTTTGTCTTTATTATATATCATGACTTTTTTGTCGCTGTCATAGGTATAGTCCGATACATCGGCTGACGGGGCTTTGGGGTCCTGTACGGCAATGTCCATACCAAAGTCATTGTCGTTTACGACGGCTATGGTCCTGCGGTCCGGCAATAGTGCCAGGCCTTCGGCTTTTTCGATATTCCAGCCGTTGGCACGCAGGTCTAAAACGAGTTCCTTCCTGGCTGGTATCAGTTTTCCGTCGAGGCGTCCA
>OLPH01001481.1_pt1 | contig 23077 bp, 20 predicted proteins | sample 1672951 | NCBI WGS metagenome assembly OLPH01 (sample SAMEA3136740, study PRJEB25190) | human gut metagenome | reverse complement strand
AAGAAACCTCCCATTTTTGTTTTCGCTCTTTAGCTATTTCGTATAGCTTTTTGATGAAATTATAATACCATATGGATATATTAAACAAAATGGACTGTTTTTTGATATATCTTTCAATTTTTGTGATAAAAAAACATCCAGATGGCATGCATCTGGACATTTTCGATATGTTCATTAAAAAAACAATAATTTTGTGCTATTGACAGGTTATCTCTCACTACGTTCGTATCAACCTGTATGTCTCGGGATATTCTCAGACAACAGTCTGCTGTATGTTACCCCTGTTTACTCTTCTGCGTCAAGTGCACGGATTCTCTGAACAAGTTCTTCACAGATTTCCAGTTTATCCTTACCGTCTGTCTCGATCACAATATCAGCTGCTGCCTGGTATTTCTCACGACGTTTTTCCATCAGACCTGCAATAAAGTCAACGTTCTTGTTGCCTTCCAGAAGTGGTCTGTCGTGATTATCTTTGACACGGCTTAAGATTGTCTCCGGTTTGGCTGTCAGAAGTACAACACGTCCATTCTTCTTCATTTCGACTACATTGCGTTCTCTCATCGGCACACCACCGCCACAGGAAATAACTACATTGGTCTTGGACTGCATTTCTATAAGAAGTTCTGTCTCCAGATTACGGAAATACTCTTCTCCATATGTCTCAAAGATATCAGAAATGGACATTCCCTCTCTCTCGGCAATGATCTGGTCCATCTCTACAACTTCCATTGCGAATACTGTCTTCAGGAAATCAGAAATCGTAGATTTACCTGCACCCATGAAACCGATCAGTACAATATTGTAATCAAACAGTTTACGTGCCTGGATTCTCTTACTGTTTCTGGTAATTTCTTCAAAAACAGCAGTCACTTCATCTTTATGGCGTCTACCTTCCATTCTGCGGTTCAGCCATTCTCTCTGTTTTGCTTCCTGCTCCGGCTGAAGGATCGGAATATCATTTGCTTCTTTGTAAGCCATGATATCTTCTACGATTCTGTTACGCATAAGTAATGCATCCAGCACGATCTCATCACACTGTCCAAGGCTCTCTCGAAGTACTTCCAACTGATTCATATGTATCGTTCCCTCTCTTATAAACAAATTTATCGCTGTGAACACTTTATATTCCCTTTGTTCACTGCATCACTATTTGCTCATTATAACAGTTATTTAGCACGTTAACAATATAAAGTGGGAACTTTTTTTATTACTCCGCATTTTTAAGTGCCTCACCCATCGGTACTTTCCGGATTTTTTTGTATTCCAGAAGTGCAACCACTGCATATGTCACAAGTCCGATCACAAACATCTGTACATAGATCATCGGGTCGATCCAGAGCGCGATCCATCCGGAGATACTCTGCAGCATCATTTCCCTGAACAGAACTTCCATGATCGTAGTCTCAATTGGAAGGCTGATCAGAAGGCACAAAACAACCACGATCGACGTGGACAAGATGTATAGCCTGCTGATCTCACCATTGGTATAACCAAGAATCTTCGTCATCGAAATCGACTGTGCATTTTTTTCAATTATGATCTTAGAGAGAAGATATATCAGGATCATATAGATTGCAACTGCAAATAAATTTACCATCCCCATCATACTTCCCATGGAGACATTCAGCTGTCTGCTGATCTTGGTCAGTGCATCCAGATCAATCACAGAACCGATGTAGCTGCTGTCGATATCTGTAATCTCTGAATTGCTGAAATATCCGCTGAAATAATCATCTCCCAGATCAAAGGTCCGGTTCAATTCCTCCTGTGGCATAAAAATACAAAGACTACCATTATAATCATAAATTCCACTGATTTTAAAAGTATACTCGTCATCCTCATATTTTTCTTTGAGTGTGATCGAATCTCCCGGTTTCAGCAGAAATTTATCTGCATACGCTTTCGAAATATACACGCCATCTGAAAAATCCACATCAATGTACTTGCTGTCATCGTGAACGCCATAGAGTGTTACTTCTTCACTTTTGTATTTGGTCGGAAGTGTATTCAGTGAGTAAGCACTGAATTCTTCTGCGTCTTCATTATCTGTTTCTGCGTCATGTGCAAACAGCAGCATATCCAGCATACTTTCAAGCTTATTACTGCCACCCATCACACTTACCGGCATTGAAAGCATATACTGATATTTTGCCAGCATATTGTTCTGAATCTCCAGCTGGTAATGATCCAGTGCGGACGGGAGCAGAAGGCCAAACATCAGAAGCAGATTTGCAAATATGATCCCCACAAAAAGGACAAGATAATTGCTGATATTCTGAAAGATCACGCGCAGGCGGAATCTGTGAAAAATTTTCATTCGCGGACTGAGATAAACCGCACGTCTCTGCTTTCTGGAAGAAAGATCTCTTCGCAGAAATTTAAGCGGTGACAGCTTCAGCTTATGATGCAGGACCGCATAGTTAACTACAAACATAATTATTACCGGAACTACTGTCGTCATAAGAAAAGCTTCTGCATTCCAGATTGTCACATAAGTCGGCAGACTGTAGCTTCCATAATACATACCGGCACATACATCCTTAAATGCCGTATAACCTAAAATATTACCGATCAGTGCGCCCACCAGTGTTACGATCACCGGAAGAGTCATATAATGCCGGATCAGCTCATTTTTTGTATAGCCGGATGCCCGAAGCGTTCCGATGACACCAGCTTCTTTTGCAATCGTATTACTGGTCGTGATGCCAAATACAAAAGCCATGATCACGATGATGATATAGAGAAGCATGATCATCATTGCCTTGTCACTTCCCATATCGTCTCCAGTAAATATAATCGCCTGATTCTGATATTGCGGCACAAAATTTTCCAAAGTGACAACTTTTCCCATTGCCTTCATCAGATCTTCCGAAACATTCTTTTCCACGAGTTCTGTCTGCGGTTTTTCGTTGTAGGTCCATGCATAATTATATTGCAGCTTATCCTGATCCAGAGAATCAAATTCTTCATCCGTCACTACGCCTACTCCAAACTTTACAGCATCAAACATAGAATCGTTATTATTCTGAAACAAACAGCTGTAATCTGATAATGCAACCAGCCCGGTGATCGTCCAGGACTTTGTCCCATCATCCAGAGTATCTCCAATCTTCAGTGAATTATTATCTGCGTACATACGGTCAATTGCGATCTCACCGGTTTCTGACGGTAATTCTCCGTCCATCAGGCATATTTTATCCACCTCTGTACGATTCTTGAAAAAGCGCATTGTGCTTCCATTTGAAAGAGAATCTTCTATATAATAGTTTTCATAGATTTTGACACCTTCCTCTTCAATTGCCTCGCGCTGTCCTCGATACAGACGCTCTCCGGTACGAAAATTTCCATCTTCAATATTGTATTTTTCAAATCCTTCATCGTATGCCTGGATCATGCTCCCATCTGCAACCAGAAATCCGGACACCATACCGATCGTCGCAACCATCAAGATGAATACAACCAGATATTTTCCAATCTCCCCTTTCAGTTCACGGGGAATTCTTTTTCTCAGAGGACTTTTCATAGCACCGCCCCCTTACCAGTCAAGATCCATCGCAGGAATCTTATGCTCGTTCTGATAGTTTTTACGGATCATTCCATCTCGAAGTTTTACCACACGATCTGCCATGTCCTTGATCGCATCATTATGTGTTACCATGATCACAGTATTTCCGTATTTCTGGTTCACTGTTTCGATCAATTTCAGAATTTCCTTGGAAGTATTGTAATCCAAGGCACCGGTCGGCTCATCACAGAGCAGAATATCCGGATTTTTTACAATTGCACGCCCAATCGCGGTTCTCTGCTGCTGTCCACCGGAAAGCTGATTCGGAAGTTTCCTCTGATGCTCAAAAAGACCAAGTGTATGCAGAAGCTCATCCACATCCAGTGCCCGGTCACTTAAATAAGCACCCACCTCAATATTCTCCCTCACAGTCAGATTCGGAATCAGGTTGTACATCTGAAAGATATAGCCAAGATGTTTCCGTCTGTACTGAGAAAGTTTCTTTTCTTTCATATCAGCCAGTTTTTCGCCTTCGATAGAAATACTTCCACCATCTGCGTTCTCGATTCCACCGATAATATTCAGCAAGGTGGATTTACCGGAGCCCGACGGCCCCAGAAGTACACAGAATTCCCCTTTTTCAATATCCAGGTCCAGCCCTTTCAGAACATCTACTTTGCTGTCCCCGGTGCCAAATGATTTCTTAATATCCCGAATTTCCAAAAACATAAGTTTCTCCTTTTCATACCTTTGCCAACCTTATCGGTTAGTTGTATCTATACTTATGTTAGTTTAGGCTATCCGTTTTGTCAAGAAAATTTGCTTCATCTAACTATTTTCGAAAAAAAAATCCGGCCCTGCACAAAGCAAAGCCAGAACTTTTTCTACATTATAAATTCCATTATTCTCTCTACAATAAATACCGCCGCGCACGCGAACAACGCAACCGTAAGAAGACTCTTTTCACGATATGCCACGATCAGTGCTACAATGAGTCCCGCTGCACCGGAAATGATTCCACCTGCCGTTGCTGTCAGGATTGCCGGAAATGTCATAGCAGCAAGACATGCATATGGCACATAGTACAGAAAGGATTTTACAAACGGACTGGTGATCTCCCTTTTGAAAAGGACCAGTGGAAGCATACGAATCAGATATGTTACGCCTGCCATCACCAGAATATACAGATATACATTCGGTTTCATATCAGTTTGCTGCCTCCTTTTCCTCTGTTTCTTTTTCCTCAACCGGGCAGAAATGTGCTGCCAGCCCTGCTACCAGCAATGTCGTGATAATGATCACAAATCCGGTAGAAACTTTATTCAGTACCGGAACCACTGCAAATAACGTACTCACAGCCATCGCTCCGATCACTACACCAAGAACAGCTCGATTTTTCTTTGCCGGTGGAATGATCACCGCAAGAAACATTCCATAGATTGCCACACTCAGTGCACTTACCAAGAAATCCGGAAGCAGGCTTCCAGAAACAGCTCCTGCCAGTGTTCCCAGTGTCCATCCCGGAATCGCGACACACATTACACCATAATTATACCACGGACTGATTCTTCCCTCCTGACTTGCACTGACACCAAAAATCTCATCTGTCACACCAAACGCAACCGCAAGTCTGTGTCCATTGGAAACACCTTTTTCCAGTTTCTGTGACAGAGAAAAAGACATCAGACAGTATCTTAAGTTGATAACCAGCTGCGTCAGTGCCATCTCCCACAGCGAACCACCGGCTGCAATGATTCCAATACCTGCAAACTGTCCTGCCGAGGTAAGATTTGTCAGTGAGATCAGAACTGCCTGCCATGCAGTCAGACCTGACTGAATAGCCATGATCCCAAAGGTAAAGGATACCGCAAAGTATCCCAGGCCAATCGGAATTCCATCCTGAAGGCCTTTCCCAAAGCTTGTTTTATTCATGCCTGTATCAGTCCTCCAGTGAATTCAGTACACGGAATCCATTATTGCTCAGTACATTCTCTGTCACAAATACATCATCTGTCTGAAGGATCATGATCGGAAGGCTGTTTTCTCTATGATAGGATGTATAAATATAATCCAGATTCACATTACAGTTGCCAAGGACCTGCAGTACGGTATTCAGTCCGCCCACTTCATCTTTCAGGTCTACAGCAATGACCTCTGTCACACGATTCATATATCCATTCTCACTCAGAAGTTTCTCTGCTTCATCTGCCTGGTTTGTTATCATACGAAAAAGAGCAAACTCCGGTGCATCAAAGCATGCAAATCCATAAATATCAATTCCTGCTTCTGCCAGAAGTTCGGTGACTTTCTGAAGACTTCCTGCTTTATTTTCAATAAATACAATGTTCTGTTTGATCATTTTCTCTCTCCTCGTCCTGTGCATAAATAAATTAAAACTTGCATATTATACCAACTTTATCCATTATACTCACGTTTCTTTCAAATGTAAACCTTTGCAGTGGACAAAAAAATCCTGCGGAAATGTTCTGTACGTTTTCTTTCTGTACACCAAACCCTTCCACAGGACTCTTTTCAGTAGAACTTATCCACCTGTATTCTTTTAATCTAACTCTTCATCCACATATTTCTGAATATTGGATGCATTTACATATTTCTTCAGATGTTCTCCATCCGTAATGACCAGTGTCGGTGCCTGCATAATGCCAAACTGACGTGCCATATCCGGATTCTTCTCTGCATCAATGATCTCCAGATCTTCACCTTCCAGCATCTTCTTTGCCATGCGGCAGTTTGGACAGGTGTTGGTTGTAAACAGATATTTATGTGTTTCTACCGGCTCGATCTTGACATCATCATCTGTCACTGTAACCATACTGGTATGGACTTTCTTAAGTTTGGAGTGAAGCACATCATACAGTGTACGGTTCTTGTACTCCTGTGCTTTTCCATCATTCCAGTTCTGTACCGGACGGTAATATCCGGTAATTCGACTGTAAACCTCTGCTTTCTTTCCACATTTCGGACAGGTAAAGTGCTCACCACTTAAATATCCATGTTCCTTACATACGGAGTAAGTAGGTGAGATCGTATAGTATGGAAGTTTATAGTTCTCGGCAATCTTGCGTACCAGAGATGCAGCAGCCTTCCAGTCCGGAAGTTTTTCACCGAGGAATGCATGGAATACGGTACCAGATGTATAAAGAGTCTGCAGTTCATCCTGAATATCCAGTGCATCAAAAATATCTGAGCTGTATTCTACCGGCAGATGGGAACTGTTGGTATAATACGGAGTATCTCCTTTGCTTCCAGCTGTACGGATATCCGGCCAGCGCTTACGGTCATGTTTTGCAAGACGATATGCCGTAGATTCTGCCGGAGTCGCCTCCAGATTAAACAGTTCACCCGGATATTCTTCCTGATAATCAGAAAGACGGTTGCGCATGTGTGTAAGAACCTCTTTTGTAAATTTCTGTGTACGCGGATCGCTCATGTCACAGCCAAGCCATTTCGCATTCAGACCGGCTTCATTCATGCCTACCAGACCAATGGTTGAAAAATGATTGTCAAAGCTTCCAAGGTATCTCTTCGTGTACGGATAAAGACCTTCATTCAGAAGTTTTGTAATAACCTCTCTCTTGATATGCAGTGATCTTGCAGAAATATCCATCAGACGATCCAGTCTTCTGTAGAATTCTTCCGGTGTCTTGGACTGATATGCGATACGTGGCATGTTGATCGTAACAACACCTACCGAACCGGTACTTTCACCGGATCCGAAAAATCCGCCACTCTTCTTACGCAGTTCACGAAGATCCAGACGCAGACGGCAGCACATGCTTCGAATATCACTTGGTTTCATATCACTGTTGATATAATTTGAAAAATATGGAGTTCCATATTTAGAAGTCATCTCAAACAGCAGACGATTGTTCTCTGTATCGGACCAGTCGAACTCTTTTGTGATAGAATATGTCGGGATTGGATACTGGAACCCACGTCCATTGGCATCTCCCTCGATCATCGTCTCAATAAAAGCCTTATTGACCATGTCCATTTCTTTTTTGCAGTCTTTGTATTTGAAATCCATATCTTTGCCGCCAACGATCGCAGGAAGCTCTGCAAGATCATCCGGAACCGTCCAGTCCAGTGTGATATTGGAAAACGGTGCCTGTGTTCCCCAACGGCTTGGTGTATTCACGCCATAAATGAAAGATTCAATACATTTCTTAACTTCCGGATAACTCAGGTTGTCCACCTTGACAAAAGGTGCCAGATACGTATCAAAAGAAGAAAATGCCTGCGCACCAGCCCATTCATTCTGCATGATTCCAAGGAAATTCACCATCTGATTACAAAGGACGCTCAGGTGCTTTGCCGGTGCGGATGTAATCTTGCCCTCGATACCACCCAGACCTTCTTTGATAAGCTGTTTCAATGACCATCCTGCACAGTAACCGGTCAGCATGGACAGATCATGAATATGGATATCTGCATTTCTGTGTGCATCTGCGATCTCATTGTCATAAATCTCGGATAACCAGTAATTGGCTGTAACTGCACCGGAATTGCTCAGGATCAGACCACCTACCGAATATGTGACAGTAGAGTTCTCTTTTACTCGCCAATCCTCGACCTTCACATAACTGTCCACGATCTCTTTGTAATCCAGAATCGTGGATTTCATATTACGGATCTTTTCCCTCTGTTTACGATAGAGGATATATGCCTTGGCAACATCACTGTATCCGGCCTGGATCAGAACATTCTCCACACTGTCCTGAATATCTTCTACGGTTACCTTCCCATCCTGGATCTTATTCTGGAAATCTGCAGTAACACGAAGGGCCAAAAGGTCGATCATATCTTTACTGTAGTTTTTTTCTTTTGCATCAAATGCTTTATCAATAGCTGATGTAATCTTTGCCATCTGAAATTCAGCAATTTCACCATCACGTTTTACTACCTGAAACATGTTATACATTCCTCCCTCTACTGCTTGTACCTGTATTATATACGGTCATATTCATACCGTGAATTACATGCTGCAGATTGCTGTTTTCTCCGTTCACAGCAACCGTGTAGAACCTATTGTAGCAGACTCTTATCTATACGTCAATAGACAAAAACACCATATATTGTGCCGATAATGCAAGTGCACAACTATATGGTGTTGTCCAATATTCACGTTTTTCCTTTATTTATGGGACTTTGGCATTACTGAAACAAAGATTTCTGCAGGTACTCTCGCCTTTACAAAAATTCCATCTTCCCGATATTCTTCTGAAAGCAGACTCCCGTACTCCCGGATGATCTGAATCTTACCAGCCTCTTTGTAAGTATATAATTCTTCCAGATAAATCTGGCTCTCTGCGAGGAGTTTTGCCAGAACATCTTTAAGTTCCTCCAGGCCCTCTCCGGTACGGGCAGAACATTTGACTGTATAATCCGCCCGAAAATCCCGAAGCGCTTCTCCCTGCACCTGATCCTGCTTATTCAGGAGTGTAATGATCTTTTTACCCGTCGCTCCCAGCTCTCGAAGTGTCTCATACACCGTATGCATCTGAAGCTCTGCCTGCGGATTGGAAGCATCTACCACATGAATGATATAATCTGCATACTTAGCCTCTTCCAGCGTACTTTTAAACGCTTCTACCAGATGATGTGGCAGCTTGCGGATAAATCCTACAGTATCTGTCAGAAGGATCTGCTGCCCATCTTTGAGTTCCAATACACGCGTCGTCGGATCCAATGTTGCGAACAGCTTATCTTCTGCCAGAATGCCGGCTCCTGTCAGTGTATTCAAAAGCGTTGATTTTCCTGCATTTGTATAGCCTACGATCGCCGCTGTCTTCAGATTTCCTCTGGTTCTCTTGCCTCTGATCAGTTCACGGTGCTTCTCTACCTGCGCAAGTTCTGCTTTCAGAGCAGATATTCTGGTACGGATCAGACGTCTGTCTGTTTCCAGTTTTTTCTCACCCGGTCCTCTTGTTCCGATACCACCGCCAAGTCTGGAAAGAGATTCGCGCAGTCCGACCAGACGCGCCGACCGGTAACGAAGCTGCGCCAGTTCTACCTGAATCTTACCTTCACTTGTGGTCGCACGGCCGGCAAAGATATCCAGGATCAGAAGTGTCCGATCCATAACCTTGCAGTCCAGTTCTCTCTCCAGATTATTCATCTGTGCCGGTGAAAGCTCATCATCGCAGATCACCCCATTGGCATCATACGCTGCCAGAAGCGCCGCAACCTCTTCTATCTTGCCTTTGCCGATATAAGTTCCAGGGTGTACTGCTTCACGGTTCTGGATCACTTTCCCAACGGTTACAGCGCCTGCAGTGGCCGCCAGTTCTTCCAGTTCGTCAAGCGATGCAGCAACATCCTCATCCTGTTCCGTCTGTACACCGATCAGGATGACACGCTCTTCTATCTCCTTGAAATCATAAAACTGCATAGATCAGTACTCCTCTTCACCGGATTCATCAGAGCCATCAGAAGTATCTGTAGTATCCCCTGCATCGGAAGCCGCCTTTGCATCGGTATTCTCCGTTGTATCAGAAGCTGTATCATTACTCAGTTCACCATTACGTGACTGCAGGAATGTCAGTTCCTTCGCTGCATTTTCGTCATCCGGGAACATCTTGATATATTCCTGCATTTTGCTCAGAGCAGTTGCAAAATCCAGCTTTTTCTCATATACCACAATCTCATTGAACAACAGATCCTGCATTTCTTCTGTAGATGCATCTTCCAGGCCTTTGCTGATATTCTCCAGTGCGCTGTCATAAGAGCCATCGTCCATGTCACAAAGTGCCAGTCCATTGTAGCCTTTGGCCGGATCACTGTCATCCGCTGACACATACTGCTGATACATACTTCTGGCATTGGAAGTATCACCCTGTGCGCGGTAGACCATTCCCAGAAGAAGCATTCCTTCTGTACTCTTCTGATTCACAGCCTCCGTAAGTTCCTTCTGTGCATTGGAATAATCTTCCATATAATAATAGACTTTTCCTCTGTTGCAGTAATCCTCTGCATTTTTCGGTTCTGTTTTCAACGCAGCCTCAAGATATCGTGTACCATCTGCTTCCATATCCTTTTCCAGATATGCCTCATAGATCTGGATCGCTCTGTCATAAGTGGCATCTTCTCCGTAGGCTTCTGTAAAGTTCGAAGAAGCCTCATCATAAGAATCCATTGCCAATGCCACACATCCTGTCAGATAATAAGTCTCCGCATCCATGCTGTAGCTTTCAGCCAGTGTCTGACAATCCGCCATCGCAGCATCATTCAGTCCGGATTTTAATTCTGCGGTTGCTCTGTAAGCAAGCATATCTTTCTTAAGTGCTTTTCCTGCTTTTTCATCGTTCAGACCATTGGTCAGGCTGTCAATGGCATCCTGATAATTTCCAAGATGAATATTTGCGATTCCGGCCCCACGATATGCCTCTGCTGTTTTATATCCGGCAGTGATCGATGACTGATACCCCTGAAGGGCATAATCATAACTGCCCTGTGCAAGATCTGCACAGGCCTGGTCATAAGTTTTCTTTTCTTCCCCTCCACAGCCGGTCAGCATTCCAAATGTCAGTCCGGCTGTCAGCATCCATATGATTCTTTTATTTTTCATTGATATCCTATTCTACTACGAGTCCTTCTTCTTCCATTACACGAACAACGTTATTTACGTGTTCTGCACAGATTTCCTCTGTTCCGGCCTCTACCATGACACGAATCAGCGGCTCTGTACCACTTTCTCTTACAAGAATACGTCCATCTGTGCTGAGTGCTCTTGCAGCAGCCTCTACCGCTTCAACAACCTTCGGATTTTCTCTTGCAGTCTTCTTGTCTGCAACACGAACATTGCGGAGAATCTGCGGATAAACCTTCATTTCTTTTGCCAGATCACAGAGCGTTGCCTTCTGCTCCACACAAGCTTCCATGATCATAAGAGAAGTCAGGATTCCATCCCCGGTGGCTGCATAGCGACTGAAAATAACATGTCCGGACTGTTCTCCACCAATACTGTAGTTATTCTCAAGCATATTTTCGGCAACATATTTATCACCAACTGCCGTCTGTTCATAGTTGATGCCTTCTGCCTCAAATGCCTTGTAAAGTCCCATATTTGACATAACAGTTGTAACTACGGTATTTCCATTCAGTTTTCCCTGAGATTTCAGGAATTTACCGCAGACATACAGAATCTTGTCTCCATCGATGATATTTCCCTTATGGTCTACTGCAATGCAACGGTCGGCATCTCCATCATATGCAAAACCAATATCCAGTCCGTTATCCACCACATATTTCTGAAGTACTTCAATATGCGTGGATCCACATGCTCTGTTGATGTTTGTTCCATCCGGATCATTGTTAATAACGTAAGTTTTTGCACGCAGAGCGTCAAAAACACTCTTTGCGATTGCAGAAGAACTTCCATTGGAGCAGTCCAGACCAACTTTGATATTTTTGAAATCGCGGCATGGAATGGAAATCAGGTATCCAATATAACGATTGCGTCCGGAAGCAAAATCTACGGTACGTCCAATATCTTCTCTTGTTGCATATGGAAGTTCTTCAATCTTGCCATCCAGATATGCTTCGATTCTTGCCTCAACTTCAGCCTCAATCTTCTGTCCGTTTCCGTTCAGAAGTTTGATTCCATTATCGTAGAATGGGTTGTGACTTGCAGAGATCATGATTCCACAGTCAAAATCTTCTGTACGTACTGCATAGGAAACACTCGGTGTAGTCGTTACATGAAGCAGATATGCATCTGCACCTGATGCAGTCAGGCCGGCAACCAGTGCATACTCAAACATATAACTGCTGCGTCTTGTATCTTTACCGATGACGATTTTGGCTTTATGATCACGGCCATAATACCATCCCACATATCTGCCCACTTTAAATGCATGATCTACTGTCAGCTGAATGTTTGCTTCTCCACGAAAACCATCTGTTCCAAAATATTTACCCATTTTTAACTCCTTACTGTGCACCCTTCTGCACATGATTGATCACATTGATTATTTATAAAGATTTGAAGGATATACTCCTGATTTTACAAGATTCGCAAATGCCTCTGTAACAGCCGCTTTATCTTCCTGATATGTTACACCAAACCAGGTATCTTTTGTCTCAAGAACATCTACTTTTGCTTTGCCTTCTTTGATCAGACAGTCAATCATCTCCGGAAGAAGATACTCTTTCTTAATATCCCCCTCTTTGATCTCAGAAAGAAAATCTACAAATCCCTTTTCCAGTGTATCCATAAATACCGGTGTCAGCCCCCACATATTCATGGAAACAAGGCTCTTCACATCCAGTTTCTCGACTTTATCATCATTACGTGCTTCCGCACCGTCTGCTGTCTTAAAAATGTTGTGTGTCTCCGTAACACCTGTCAGCGCGCCCTCTTCAATATGGCATACTCCTCTGGTAACACTTCCATTGTCACTCAGAGTATTTCCAAGACGGAAACCAGCCATACAGATATGGAGAATTCCATCGTCCGGCTGTTCCTGGATCAGATAATCATGGACTTTCACATAGGCTTCCTTACCATAATAATCATCCGCATTAATTACCATAAAAGGCTCATTCAGAACAGCTTTTGCTGCAAGTACAGCCTGACCGGTTCCCCACGGTTTGGTACGGTCTGCCGGTTTCTCAAATCCAGCCGGAAGATCTTCCAACGCCTGAAATGCATATTCTACCTCCGTGATCTTTTCGATCCTCTCCCCGATTACACGGCGGAACTCCTCTTCCAGATCTTTACGAATGATAAATACAACTTTATTAAACCCTGCCTCCAGAGCATCATGAATGGAATAATCCATAATGATTTCACCATTTGGTCCTACTGGTGCAAGCTGTTTGATTCCTTTTCCAAAACGGCTTCCAATTCCGGCAGCCATAATAACAAGTGCTGTCTTTTTCATAAAAATATCCTCCTTATGCACACTGGCATTCTACATTTGTTTATGCATCTTCCTCATTTAATGAACTCAGTTTTGCGGCCTGGTCTGCTGCTATCAGGCTGTCCAGAATTTCATCCAGATCTCCTCCGAGAACAGCGTCCAGACGGTGAAGCGTCAGCTTGATCCTATGATCTGTCACACGTCCCTGAGGGAAATTGTAAGTACGGATCTTTTCGGAACGATCTCCTGTTCCGATCTGGCTTCTTCTGGCTTCCGCCTCCGCATCATGCTGTTTGGCCAGTTCCATCTCATACAGACGGGAACGAAGCACTTTCAATGCCTTATCTTTATTCTTGAGCTGTGATTTTTCATCCTGGCAGGAAATAACGATTCCTGTCGGGATATGTGTAAGACGTACTGCAGAGTCTGTTGTATTGACGCACTGTCCACCGTTTCCGGATGCTCGGAACACATCAAACTTACAGTCGTTCATATCCAGATGGAAATCAATTTCTTCGGCTTCCGGCATAATTGCCACAGTACAGGTAGACGTATGGATACGTCCACCGGATTCTGTCTCCGGGACTCGCTGTACACGATGTACCCCACTCTCATACTTCAGACGGGAATATGCTCCCTGTCCCTGGATCATAAATGTAACTTCTTTGAATCCGCCGATCCCATTCTCATTCAGACTCATCATCTCCGTCTTCCATCTGCGGGATTCTGCGTATTTCACATACATACGATAAATCTCTGCTGCAAACAGAGCAGCCTCATCACCGCCCGCACCTGCACGGATCTCTACGATAACGTTTTTGCTGTCATTCGGATCTTTTGGTAAAAGAAGGATCTTCAGTTCCTTTTCAAGTTCTTCCACACGCTTCTTTGCATCAGAAAGTTCTTCTTTCAGCATTTCACGCATTTCTTCATCCTTTTCTTCTTCCAGCATGGAAAGACTGTCCTGAATCGTTTCTTTATTGTCTTTATATTCTTTATAGGCATCTACGATCGGCTGCAGCTCACTCTGCTCTTTCATCAGCTTCTGAAAACGTTCCTGGTTGTCCGTTACTCCCGGCTCACCAAGCTCATTCAGAACTTCCTCAAAGCGCACAAGCAGATCCTCTAATTTATCAAACATTCTGTTCCTCCTGCATTTTTCTTCCTGTAACAACCCTGTCCAGCCCGGCAAGGTCTTTTTTTATTTCTATCTGTTCAAAACCATTTTTTTTCATAATTTCCGACACATCCATACCCTGATCACAACCGATCTCGTACATCAGCCATCCGCCGGGTTTCAGATATGTGCCCGCCTGTTCTGTGATCTTTTCATAAAAATACAGACCATTTTCTTTGCCATCCAGTGCAAGCACCGGATCATGAAAACGCACTTCCTCCATCAGACCTTCAATATCTTCAGTCCGGATATATGGCGGATTTGAAATAAGCATATCATATTCCATGTGGTCATTTCCACTGTTTTTCTGAAAATAATCTGCCGAAAACAGATCACTCTGTATCAGCTCAGCTCTCTGTTCCAGTCCCAGACGTTTTCGATTCTCCTTTGCCACACAAAGTGCTCCTTCTGAAACATCCACACCTGTTCCTAATGCCTGTGGCAATTCCAGAAGAAGACTCAGAAGAATACATCCTGAACCGGTACACATATCCAGGATCTGCGGTTTCTCCAGATTCCTCATGCGGGAAATCGCTTCTTCCACAAGCACCTCTGTATCCTGTCTCGGTACAAGTACACGTTCATCCACACAAAATTCGTATCCCATAAAATATGCACGCCCGGTAATATGCTGCAGCGGGATATGCTGAGCACGTTTTGTACACAGCGTTCGATAACGTTCTTCTGTTTTAGCATCCAGTCCATCATCCATATGTGCATAATACCATGCTCTTGTAATATCTGCCGTATACTCCAGAAGGAGCCAGGCATCTAACCTGGCTTCTTCGATTGCGGCAGTTTCCAGAAGCTGGATTCCATCTTCCAGAACTTCTTTATATGTCCGCATTTTTTTCCTCATTTTCTTCTGGCTTCCAGCCGAATTCTTCTTTCAGATATTCTCTCCAGTCAAAAACAGCCTCTACTGCTGCAATCGCTACTTCAGCCATATCTGCTGTCGGCTCTTTGGTTGTCAGCTTCTGCATTGCAAGTCCCGGTTTGCTCAAAATATCAGCAAGTCTGCTGTCTGTTCTGCCAGCCCACTGAATAAGTTCAAAAGAAACGCCTGACACGATTGGAACCATCAGAAGACGCCCAAACAGACGAACCCAGTAGCCCGGTACCAGCACAAAAATAAAATGCAGGAATATACTGACGATCATTACCAGAAAAAGGAAACTTGTCCCACATCTTTTATGCTGTCTGGAGCTTGCCAGGACATTTTCCACAGTAAGTGGAAGTCCATGTTCCACACAGTTGATGCATTTATGTTCTGCACCATGATACATAAACGTACGCTGAATATCCTTCATTCTTGAGATCAGCAGCATATATCCCATAAACAGTGCCAGTTTCACAAATGCTTCTGCAACTGTTACCCCTACTTCAGAAGCACCAACCTTGCGCAGAAGGCTTGCCAGTGCATACGGAAGCAGCATAAAAGCTGCAACAGAAACAACTATGGAAATAGCAACCGTTATGTAAAGAAGCCACTGAAACTGCTTTGCTTCTTTCGCTTTCTTTGCAGAAAGTTCTTCCTCTGTCAGTGTCGCATTCTTTGCAGCTTCCTTCTCGTCCTCTTCATCGCCTGCAATCTCAGCAGAATACATCAGACATTTGGTTCCTACTACCAGTCCGTCAACAAAGCTTACCACTCCGCGGATGATCGGCCATTTCAAAAATGCAGCCTTTCCAAATGTGCATTTGTAATCTTCTACCTTTAATTCTATTTCTTTATCCGGACGGCGTACTGCAATGGCATATTTGTCCTTGTGACGCATCATGATGCCTTCCATTACTGCCTGACCACCAATATTCGATGATTTCATATATCACTCCATTATCACTGATAAAAGCAAAGAAAGGTTGAGATTTCCCAACCTCAACCTGTCTCTTCTTTCATTATTCAGTCTGAATTATTTGTTTAAGCCGTATTTCTTGTTGAACTTATCGATACGTCCACGAGCCTGAGCTGCTTTCTGCTGTCCAGTGTAGAACGGATGGCATTTAGAACAAATTTCAACATGGATATCTTTCTTAGTAGATCCTGTTACAAATGTGTTTCCACAGTTGCAGGTTACAGTTGCCTGATAGTAGTTCGGATGGATTCCTTCGCGCATGATTTTCACCTCTCTATATTTCTCTATTTTTCTATTCGTATTAACTTAACGAAATTGCTAATTTATTTCGCAGCTTTCTGATTATAACACACTGATTTCTCAAATGCAAGTCGTTTATAAAAATTTCTGTTTTTTTACCGTCTGCACAAATTCCTCATTATTCTTCGTTCTGGAGAACATATTCAGTATCTGTTCCACAGCATCTTCGGCCTTCAGACTGTTCAATGCACGGCGCATATTATAAACTGCTTCCTGTTCATCCGGAGTCAGGAGCAGATCCTCTCGTCTGGTACCTGATTTCTGGATATCGATTGCCGGAAATACTCTCTTTTCCTGCAGTTTACGGTCAAGAACCAGTTCCATATTACCGGTTCCTTTAAATTCTTCATAAATAACATCATCCATTTTGCTTCCGGTGTCTACCAGTGCAGTGGCAAGGATCGTCAGGCTTCCACCTTCTCTCATATTACGTGCTGCTCCGAAAAATCGCTTCGGCATGTGAAGTGCTGCCGGATCCAGACCACCGGACAGCGTCCGGCCACTTGGTGTCACACAGAGATTATACGCTCTCGCAAGTCTTGTGATCGAATCCAGAAGGATCGTTACATCCTGTTTATGCTCAACCAGGCGGCGAGCACGCTCTACGACCATCTCTGAAACACGTCTGTGATGATCCGGAAGTTCATCAAAAGTAGAATAAATAACCTCTACATTGCTTCCACGAATCTCTTCTTTAATATCCGTAACTTCCTCTGGACGTTCATCGATCAGAAGAATGATCAGATGCATATCCGGATTATTCTTCTGAATCGATTTGGCAACATCCTTCAGAAGGGTTGTCTTGCCGGCTTTCGGTGGTGATACGATCATGCCTCGCTGTCCCTTGCCGATCGGACTTAGAAGATCCATGATCCTCATTGCCACGGTTCCACCCGGTCTTTCCATACGCAGACGCTCATTCGGAAAGATTGGCGTCATATCTTCAAAATTATATCGTCTCTGTCCCTCACTCGGTGGAAAACCATTGATGGAATCCACATAAAGAAGGGCACTGAATTTCTCTCCCTGTGTTTTAATACGGATGCTTCCTTTCAGTATATCACCGGTTTTCAGATTGAACCGGCGTATCTGAGACGGTGATACATAAATATCATTTTCACCTGGGAGATAATTTGCACAGCGAATAAATCCATATCCGTCCGGAAGGACCTCCAGAATACCATTTGCTTTTTCTCCACTGTCAAGCTGTGCCGTATCGGTCGGATTCTTATGTGCATATTCCGTCCGTTCTGTATAATTTCTGTCCTGATAATTTCGTTCCTGATAGTTCCGGTCCTGATAATTTTTATCCTGATATGTTTTTCTCTCATTCGCCTCATAAGATGTTCTGTTTTCTCTTACTCTATTTTCCTGTCTGCCCGGTTCCTCCTGCAGGATTTCAGTTTTTTTCATTTCTGCCTCTCCACCGGTGGACTCTTTTTCATCTTCCTGGAGCATACGCTCTATCAGTTCAGGTTTCCTCAATGTAGAAATCCCTTTCAATCCTCTCGCTTTTGCCAGATCTTTTAATGTTGCAAGCGACAATGATTCGTATTTTTCTCTCATAAAAAAATCCTCTCTGTCTTCTCAAAACCTGTTTACTTGATAATAAAATTATTTACGGAATATTTGTCTGAAATGACATGAATCAGAATACCAGCAGACACCATACAGAAGGTGTCACCGGTAAAACTGATAAGTAATATAAGTAATAAAATTAATGAATCAGATTTCCTACGATTCCATAGGATACCACATACATGATCACAGTTGCCATGATCAGTCCACAGAAAATAGCAATAGAAGACTTCTTGATATCCACTTCAAGAAGGGATGCGATCAGAGATCCTGTCCATGCCCCCGTACCCGGAAGAGGAATTCCTACAAACAGCAGCAATCCAAAGAATTCATACCGTTTGATCTGGTCACTCTTGCCCATGGCACGGTCTTCCATCTTAACGATCAGGCCATGAAACAGTTTTGTTTTCTTCAGAACTTTAAAAATCTGACGAATAAACAGTAATATAAATGGTATAGGAATAATATTTCCGATAATGCAGATCGGAATTGCTTTCGCCGCAGACACCTTCAAAAGAGATGCCGCCAGCAGACCTCCTCTAAGTTCCAGAATCGGTATCATGGAAATAATAAAAATGATAAGTTCTCTGGAAATATGCTGAGACAGGTTATCTGTAAACCACTGTACTAAAACTTCCATAAATTCTCCTTTTTTAGATATTCTCCTACAAAATTAATGAAGACTTCCATCTCATTCCTTGTTCCAATCGTAATACGCAGATGGTTACCGGTTCTTCCACCCGGAAAATAGCGCACGTAAATATGCTGCTCTCTCAATGCCTGAAACAGTTTTTCTGCCGGGCAGTTTTTATGAGCCGCAAAAATGAAATTTGCTTTTGATTCTTCAAAGTAAAATCCAAGTTTCCTGAGTTCTTTTTTTGTCCATTCCCGCGTCTCTATAATCTTACCGCAAGTTTCCAGGAAATATTCCTGATCCTTTATCGCCGCAACACCAGCTGCGATCGACGTACGATTCATTGTATAAGAATTAAACGAATATTTGACATCATTCAGATATTTGATCAGTTTCGGGCATGCAAGCGCAAATCCGATACGCATGCCTGCCATGGATCGGGACTTGGAAAATGTCTGTACCACCAGAAGATTCTCGTATTTCTCGATCAGAGGTAATGCTGACTGTGTACCAAAGTCAACATATGCCTCATCCACGATCACGATCACATCCTGATTATGTTCCACGATATCTTCAATATCACTCAGCGGAAGAGAAACACCTGTCGGAGCATTCGGGTTCGGAAAGATAATTCCACCATTCTCTCTGAAATAATCTTCCTTCTTTATATGAAAGTGTTCATCCAGTGCCGGTCTCTCATATGGAATGCGGAACAGTTCTGCCCATACATCATAAAAAGAATAGGTGATGTCAGGAAACAGAATTGGTTTCTCACTGTTAAAAAAAGTAAGGAAACTCATTGCCAGTACATCATCAGATCCCACGCCGACAAATACCTGATCGTCCTGAAGCCCATACTCCCCTGCAATGGCATGCACAAGATCTTTCGCTGCCGGATCCGGATAAAGTCTCAGTGCATCTGTATCTGTATTCCGAAGTACCTCCGTAACCCCCGGTGCCGGCGGATAAGGATTTTCATTTGTATTTAATTTGATCATATCCGTCTGATTTGGCTGTTCTCCCGGTGTATACGGAACCACCTTGCGGATATTGTTTTCCCAGTTGCCCATCTTCATGTCTTCTTTCTTTTTTATCTACTTTTTTATCTGCTTTTTTACGAGGATACATACGGATTGTTCCGTGCTACGCACTCTCACAATCCTACTTCCGAGCCACACCGGTCTTTCTTGCTGCTTCTGCAACTGCTTTGGCTACTGCCGGTCCAACTCTCTTGTCAAATGCCTTTGGAATGATATTATCTTCAGAAAGTTCTTCATCAGAGATCAGTTCTGCAATTGCTTTTGCTGCTGCAATCTTCATCTCTTCATTGATATCACTTGCTCTCACATCAAACGCACCTCTGAACACACCAGGGAATACAAGTACATTGTTGATCTGATTCGGGAAATCAGAACGTCCTGTTGCGATGACTCTTGCGCCACCTTTTCTTGCTTCATCCGGCATGATCTCAGGTGTCGGGTTTGCCATTGCAAATACAATCGCATCATCTGCCATTGTGCTTACCATCTCTGCTGTTACAATATTCGGTGCAGATACACCGACAAAAATATCTCTGCCCTTCATGGCTGCCTTAAGGTCCCCATGCAGCTGTTCTTTATTTGTTTTTTCTGCGATTTTCCTCTGTGCCGGATTCATCCATTCCTCACCAGGCGCCAGGATTCCCTTACGGTCAACCATGACTACATCACCGATTCCAAGTTCCAGAAGAAGTTTGCAGATGGAGATACCTGCTGATCCGGCTCCGTTGATGACTACTTTTGCTTCTGAGAATTTCTTTCCTACCAGTCTCAGAGCATTGGTCAGTCCTGCTGATACGACGATTGCGGTTCCATGCTGGTCATCATGAAAGATCGGAATATCACATTTTTCTTTCAGTTTTTTCTCTATCTCAAAACATCTCGGTGCGGAAATATCTTCCAGATTGACTCCACCGAAAGATCCTGAGATCAGATAAATGGTATTTACGATCTCATCTACATCATTGCTCTTGATACAGAGCGGAAATGCATCTACATCACCAAACGCTTTAAAAAGTGCACATTTTCCTTCCATTACCGGCATCCCCGCCTCCGGTCCGATATTTCCAAGGCCAAGGATCGCTGATCCGTCTGTAACAACAAGGCACATATTCCATCTTCTTGTCAGGTCATAAGATTTGTTCACATCCTTCTGGATCTCCAGACATGGCTGTGCAACACCCGGTGTATATGCAAGTGACAGGTCATCTTTATTCTCTGCCGGTACTCGTGTAACGACTTCAATCTTACCTTTCCATTCTCCGTGTAATCTCAGGGATTCTTTCGCATAATCCATCTCATTCTCCTCCTATTACAATTCCATTTCCTGGTCTTTTGTTGTTGCTGTTCTTCTGCATCTCATCCATGCATTTTTCGATTATCTCCATATGCTCGGACATGTACTGCTCGGCACCCTTCTCATCGTTATTGATAATAGCCTCAACAAGAAGACGATGCTGTTCATCCACTTTAAATTCCGGACGGTTTTTCTTCATAATATAATCTCTGGTTCCCGCAATTATATTTTCAGTCAGCTGATCCGCTGCAGCAAGCACACTGTAGATCATCGGATTGTCTGCAATCTTTGCAATCTGCGTATGCAGTTCTTTATCCAGTTCTCCTCTGGTCTTCTCATCTTCCGCTTTATCTATGCTCGAAAGTATCCTCCACAGTTCTGCCGCATCCAGTGGTGTACACTTTCTCGCAGCCAGAATTGCCATCTCTCGTTCCAGTGCAGCCCTAAGCTGCTGTGTCTGCCGGATATATCCGTTATTCAGTTTAAACAGTATAGACAATGGGCCAATCAGCCAGGAATCCAGGTCATCTGCTATATAGTTTCCACCACCGGGCACGGTCTTTATGATTCCAAGCAATTCAAGTGCTCTTAAGACTTCCCGTACCGCCGGTCTGGATACTCCCATCGTCTCTGCCATCGTTCTTTCTGCCGGAAGCGCATCACCTGCTTTCAGATGTCCATTTTGAATATTTTCTATGATCTGATTCAGTATTCCATCAAAAGCTTTCTCATTTTTAATTTCTTTAAACATATATCTGCCTCCTACATTTCCCTATTAATGTATCATTTATGAACCCTGTTGGCAAGCATTCCCTTTGCATTCTGCCTGCATTCTTTTTCATACAGCTTTTTCTAATTTATTAAAAATATCGATATAATTTGTGTTTTTATTCTAAACTTTTCTCATATCCTATTGACAAGTTCAAAAAAGAACGCATAATAAACGTAAGAGATTATTATAGTAAGGGAGATTATACTCATGAAAAAAAGAAATCTTATGCTATTATCAGCAATTGCTGCAGCATCGATCCTCATGACTGGATGCGGTTTCACCGCAGATGATCCGGCTGACAGTCAAGCTGTAACTATAACTCCAGAACCAGCTGAGGCTACTGCTACACCGGCACCTACTGCTACACCTGCACCTACTGTTACCCCGGCAGCCAACCTGACAACTACACCTGCACCGGCCGGAACAGATGCTTCTTCCACAACTCCGGCAGATGGTACAACAACAGACGGAACTGCTTCTACAGACAGTAGCACATCTTCTGATGCAGCATCCACAGATACCAGTTCTGACTCTGCTTCTTCCACAGCAAGTGCATCTTCCGGTGATGCATCATCTTATGTTGGTTCTACACTGAATGAATTCATGAATATCTATGGAACACCAGTTGATTATGAACCTGCATACGATGCAAATGGCAACGAAGTTGGTGGTGTTTACTCATTCAACGATTTCTCCATCACAACAGATTTCACTTCCGGAAGCGAAACTGTCGAAGCTGTTGATTATTATTGATCATAATAAACCGCACATGACAAATACCCTGTCAGGGAATTCCTGCCAGGGTATTTTTTATGTATGTCTTTCTTTATTTTTCAGATCTTTCTTTTCGATGTTTTTTGGATTCTTCGTATTTTTTCAGCTCTTTCAACGCCTTCTCACCCTGCGGATACAGAATAATGATATTGAATATTGTCATCAGACCGATTCCCACATCTCCAAGGTCCCATACAAAAGTATAAGCTGCAAGGCCACCTATAAACAACATAAACAGTGCTATGATCTCGTATGCCGTCTTC
>OLPH01001457.1_pt1 | contig 23319 bp, 25 predicted proteins | sample 1672951 | NCBI WGS metagenome assembly OLPH01 (sample SAMEA3136740, study PRJEB25190) | human gut metagenome | reverse complement strand
ACGAACCGGATGCCTGATTCAGCAGCCAACGAACGGTAGTGAGGGCTAACAAGAATTAGGCATACCTTAATGGGGTGGCGGGAGTTAGAGAACTGCGTGTACGCTATCGCAAAACAGCCCGGAGGAGCTACCTTAATGTAGGGTGAAGGGTGGGGAAAAGATGCCCCTTCAGATAAGATAAGATTCAAATCAGATAACCCTAGTCAGTTCTGTTCAAGATTACTTACTGTTTCTTCGACTCCAGCAAGTTCAAATCATCGATGACCAATCCATCCAACACATGTTGGATTTTATCAGATATAGACTTGTCTATGCCATACTTGGCGCATAATGATTGAAAGCGACTTACAGCATCGAACACCTGTAATATCTTCTTTTCTGGTTCCTCTACAAAATCCTCGGCAAAGTTAACAAAATCACTTGTGGTCAAGGCAGACCTTTTACCCATCACGCCCATCGAATGAATGTGTGCAGAAGAATTTTCCCATGTATTTGCCGTGAACATCACATCGTATGCAGGCGACAAACGCCATACTCCTGTCTTGTCCATGATAAATGAAATATTCTTATTATGGTCATCAGATATACCTGCGACATAATTAAATACCATCCTGATAAATATCTGGTCTTTGTCTTCCTGAGAAAGTTTCAGAGTATCCGCTATCCAGCATAGCTTCATATAATCATCTGCTCCCGGCATAATGGCTGCAAGGGTCTGGCTAAAAATCTTTTCTCCACCCTTACGATCAAACCTTTCCGTTACAAAATGATTTCTCCCATCAATTTCTTTCAGGAAACATGGCATCATGTTAATCCCTGCCGCTGCTGCCATTTCGCTATATATCATTTCTATCTCTGTGGTAGGAGAGTCGTCAGACTCTTTGAATTTTATGATATACTGCTTGAAATTTTCGGGTAAATCCACCTGGCCGGAACGGAACTCTCCCGTTTCAGTATTATAGGCTATCACTGCCTTCGGGCGCATACCACCGGCAGAGGTTCCAAGATATACCAACTTTTTCATCGTAAGGCTATCCTCCGGTGATATGACGGCAGCATCCCTATCATTATATATTTTAGAAGCCAATGCTGCCAATGATGACATATCTACCGTTTCTTGGATGTCACCATCATTAAATTCCGGTTCAAATTCCAATGCTCCCATAGCCCTCTTACCAATATAAGAAAGCTTCAATAGAGGCAATGATTCCGTAACCTTTATATTATTATCCGTGAGCCACTGGTCAAATAGGGAAGCCCCCCATTTATCAGGAAGCGCATCTGCAAGAAATTCCGGAAGCCCTTGATATAACTTATCTTTATTCCCATAAAAAGACGCAAACAAAGGGGTTCTCTTAGGGTGTGTGGAAGGGCATATATCATAATCTTGTTTCCTATATTCATCCGTAAATTGAAACACTGAACAATGCTTTTCAAAGTTCCAATTCAATTTACCAATGCAAGTCCCCCACAGATATACATTCACTATAATCGGCTCTTTCTTCATACCATCTTACGTTTACCGTTAATTCTTTGTATTCTTTTACCTGTTTTTTCATTGATTAGGAAAGGGGAGTCTGGAAGTTCTGGAACCAAACCGACAACACCTTCAAGAGTTCCGCTTATACGCAAAATCTTAAGCAATGTACTTAGGGTAATATCACTTACTTTGCAAGATTCTATTCTCTTAATAGTAACGATGGATACTCCTGCCTTATCCGCAAATTCTTGCTGAGAAAAACAGCAGCTAAGTCTTATAGCCTTAACTCTCTTGCAGATTTCCTTAACAATACATTCATCTGAAAATTCGTATATTGTATATGTATCATATAACCTTTTCATAGAAAAACATATTTAGGTATCATTTTTGATACAAAAATACCGATAAATCTGAAAATCACCAAATTAAGAAACACTTTTTTTATAATCTTCTGCCGCGTTAGCAAACAAGAAAAAGCGGCCTTGTGCCGCTTCAATCGTTTGATTGCTTTTTCTTTTTAGTCCGGGGTTTCTTCTTTTTCCGGAGTCGGGTAGAACTTAGTGGCTACCATCACAATGCGGTTACGTTTCTCCCCACTTTTAGAATCCGTCCATTCTTCCGGCTTAAAGTAGCCTTCAACGGTAATCAGTACATCTTTTTGCAGTATCCAAAAAGCATAGCGGTCTTCCATCTTACTCCAGGCTTCAACTTTCATAACAGAGGAAACAAATGTTTTTTCTTCATTTATCTTGCCTATGCGACTGAGCACAATAGAGAAGTGTGCAACCTTTACTATTTCGAATAAATGGATTTCTGCATCCCTACAAATCCTACCTGTTACTGCGAATGAATTTTCAATCTTTTTCATATCTCTGATTTTTTAGAAGTTAATTAATCAATTTTACAGTGCAATAACTGATTGTTGACTTGGGGGTACACCATGAAAAAAGGGATAAATACGCTTTTTTACTTGGAAAAAAAGGAAGATTTATCCCTTTTTTATTGGTTAAGATGGCAACAAATAATTCGGGTTAAATACGCTTTTCCTGCAAGGCAGAAAAAGGAAGATTTCAGCCGAATAACAATGTGATATTTGTGAATCGGCCCCTTATCCCCATCAGCGGGATTAGCAACAATCTATATTTGCAACGGAAAATGATTTGACTTCACTAAAAAATGATATGAAAAAGACAGAACTTGAAAATCAGAAACAGGTTTGGAAAGGATGCAAAAAACAACCGGTCAGACAGCAAGCATGGCACATTCGAAAATATGGTCAGCCGCCTATCGACACACCGGAAGAAACATCTGCAATTCCTTTTAAAAAAATGAAGCCGAAAAATGAAGCATACAATATTTTATATATTAGAAAAAAGTGACTGTGCAATAAAATAGGCTACACCGAAAAAATGGAAAAACGGATTCTGTGGGAAGAACAAAACCATACAAATACAGCCACCACACCCTTTCTGGAAAAAGAAGATTATACGACCGGAAAAACAACAAGGATCCACTCGGAGAAAAGCAGGCGATTGAAGCGAACTGCCGCTTTGGGAACGAAAGATCCGAATTCCTATATTCCTATCTACAGCCCTAAAAGGCTGGGACGTATGGGTAGGCAACAAGGTGAGAGAACACATCATCCTACAAGATGATGCGTGAACGAACCGGATGCCTGATTCAGCAGCCAACGAACGGTAGTGAGGGCTAACAAGAAGCAGGCATACCTTAAGGAGGTGGCGGGAGTTAGGGAACTGCGTGTACGCTATCGCAAAACAGCCCGAAAGAGATTGACACAGTTATATTTACATTCCCTGTTCGGGTTAATATATTTCCTAATCCTATCTATGATGGATTCTTATGGTTGTACGGGGCGGATATTGCAGCCTTCATGATGGAATATATTTGTGTAGGGATAACCTTTAAATTGATCAAAGACCGAAGTAAAGTGAATGACACTAAACATGGAGAAATCTGCATTGTAACTTTTTTATCGATTTTGTTGTTGGTCAAGTTATAACCTTCATTACTTGGTCTCCAATCACGGCTGTAACCTGCTGCAGGGAGAAAGATGGAATATCCGGTTTTTCCTGTAACTTTAGAACTATCGGCGGCAATTTTATAAAATCGGCTGGCAAAAAGAAAATCATTCATCCCATTCACGGGTTGTAATGTGTTAGGGATATCTGCTTTGTCATTTTGTTACCGGGATTTGTCCGCATGGTGGGAGAACCGCACCGATCAGCCAAGTATGTCATTTCATTATGTAATAGCTGGCAGGGTGGTTTTGGGATATAACACTCCGATATCGCTTTCCTTTTGCTTTTAGCCTGTTCATCAATAGATCTGCCAGTAATCTGTCAGAAACGGACATCAACGCTCCTTTCATATTACTTTTCAGCTTGGTTATAAGTTGTATTCCGTCAGCGAATAGTCTTTCAAATAGGTTCTTACCGATGTATCCCTTTGATGAACAGAGCTAACGGTATGGCCACATCTTTTTCCAATTCAACAAAACGGTTATAAGAAACGACTTTTGGGAAGAAATGGCGAATATGTTTGCAGACCTTTTCCATATAGAAATGCTTCAGACAACGGTTTTCTGAATCATGAAAAAGTATCAAGATAATCATGATTTCTGCCTTGGACATCGTGGATGCTTGATGATATTTGTGCTTTGTGATGGATTTAAGCGTATATTTTGTCATCATTGCATCAAAAAACTTGCAGAAATCATCTGCAATACAAAATAATTCTATAACTTTGCTTTTGGTGATAATGGCGATTATCTCTCGTAATTATTTGTAATCCAGTACTATAAAGATACGACAATTTCGCTAATCACCAAATTTACAAGTACCTACAATTCATCGAATTCACGTTATTTACGTGCTTTTTGATGGTAAGGTTTGTTGCTTCGCGGTTAAAAGTTGAAAGAGAAAAGCTTAAATGTAAAACAATAAAAAAATGAAACTTATGAAAAAGAACTTTTTAAAACACGGATTTGCGGCTGCCTTTGCTTTGGTGGCAGGTTATGGAGTGTATGCTTCACAGCAGAAAGTTGAAATGTCAGATCTGGCAATAGCTAATGTGGAAGCATTGGCAAATGGAGAGAGCGGTACAAATACAACCTGGTCATGTAAAGGGAGTGCTAATAAATGTCATGCCAAATGCGGGTTGTGTGGGACTGAAATAGGACCCTCTAAAGGAACTTTAACGGGAAGCCATTCTTGTTCTTTGTGAACAATAGAGTGATGTCATGCTCGCATTATAGTGTATTTATGAAAATGAAGAAGCTGTTTTTTTACTTGCTTTTATTGGTGTTTCTGAGTGTTGCGGGATGTGCTAAAAAGAATGCGTCGGTCTATTATTCCAATGGTGTCAAATTGGATAGCATTTGTACCGTGGAAGCTCATACTTTGAACGACTCTTCCATATGGCGTTTCCCTTTGCAGATGGAATGTACTGATTCTTTACTCGTGATACTAGACTATATGGATGATTGTTATTTTCATGTGTACACATTGTCCGGGAATCCGAAAGGGAAGTTTGCCCGTAAAGGGAAAGGGCCTGGCGAACTTTTGTCAGCCAATCAATTTCATTTGTCGCTAGGGAAAGACACACTTTACGTTTATGATGGCGTTTCGCGCAAATTGGTAGCATATAATCTGGACACCAATCTGGAAAGAGACCGGTCTTTTACCGAGTATAAGATGGATTACAGCATTCTTCCTCCGTCTGAAATTCCTTTTATCATATACGATTTGCTTCCGCTGGGAGGAAATCTGTTTTTACTCAAGGCTAACCAGCCTAAGTTGCGTTATGGCTGTATCGATTTAGCCACAAAACAAATAACATCCGTGTATAAGGATTTCCCGTCTGAACATGTAACCGGTAATGCGGAGGAAATCTGGTCTATATTTAGCAGTGACACGCGTACATTCTTTAAACCTGATTATACAAGGATGTTCAATGCCACTTATATTGGCGGAATATTGGAATTGTTTAGTGTAGGGTCCGACTGGAAATTGGCCATGGATACGACTTTATGTATTTATGAACCAGTCTACGGATTGGCAGAAGGAGCTGTCCCAGCATTTGTCGTAGGTAACGAAAAAACTCAGTTAGGATTTGAAGATGCTTATGCGGGAGACGAGTTTGTTTATACGCTACTACATGAGGAAGGAGATGCGATGGAGCCCGAATCGGTCATTGTGTTTGACTGGCAGGGGAACGCTGTTAAGGAAATACGGACCGGTCAACGTTTGGCACGTTTTTGTGTAGACGAGACGCATAATGTCATTTATGCACTTGCGTTGGATGAAGAAAACGGTTATAAGTTGGTACGTATTTGCAGTGATTAAAATACGGATTTCATGTGACTTTAATAATCTTTTTCATGTCCGATTGTCTTGTGCAGTTTTATGTTTTGCTTAATTTTGAGTTTGTAAAAAATCAGATGCTTGTATAAAAAATACTATAGGAATTTCTGTGTTTCCGTTTGTTGCTGTCGTAATCCTGTTCTTGTATGGATGTTATTCTGTAACTTTAAGTCTAACAAACAACAAGTTACAAAATAAATAACATGATTACCTAGAATAAAGGTATGGAAATTTTCTGTATTATTGATGAGTTTGAGTTGAAGAAAAACCTTCTTCTAGTCGCTGATGGAAAGAAAATCGTAATCGTAAAGCCTCGTTGTCGGATAGTGAAATAATGACCATTCTTCTGCTTTTCCATTTCGGGACTTTTCGTAATTTCAAGTACTATCAAGTACTATTAGGAGTATCACCAACATTTGTAGTAAATGTTGGTGATACTCCATTTATAACTCCGTATTTACTTTTATTTTTCCTATTGTTTTCTGTTCATCGCGCACACGGCATAGTTCTCGGTGTGCCTTTTTCCTTATATTCTAGCAAAGCAGAGTTCTCAGAAGACCTCTTTAATTCAGAATTATCCTCCATTGCATTTTCAAGTTTCCTAATAAAAGAAGTATCACCTACTTCTGTTCTTTAAAATAAGCAACCATACTCCGGCTATCAATTGTAAATCTATATGATAACTTCTCCAATGCTGCATTGTCAATGTATTCATCCATGTGACTTCACCGGGTACGCTATTCATCATCAGATTGACAACGGTCATCTTTACACAAATCAAATCTATGTCCGAGCCATAACAAAAAAGTCTTCCTCCATCATTCTCTTCCGCACATTTTTTTACAGCGGAAAGTAGCATCCTGCCGGAACCACTGCACGAATCACAGACCGACTGTTTAGGTTTCAGCCTATTTCCCCATACATGCCATCAAATCAGCAACGTGTATCGGGGTAAAGAACTGTCCGTTATTCCCATGACTGACACACTCCATGAACATATCTCCCAAGACATCGCAAAATCCTTCCGAATATTCAGACACCCTATAAAACATTTGAACAAAAACTTCCATTTCAGATGGCTTATATCTTTTTTCCACTCTACGGTAATCCTCTGCCAACATCCTGACAGACAAATAGTAAAGACAAACATCCAAAAAATCCCGAAAGGCTTCTTCATATCCCCGACTGAAAGCAAGCTTTTCATAAAGTTTCATTATCTCCTTTGGTATCATACTATTCTGATTTCATTATTCACAATATTCTATATTCCTTGTGCCATAGATTTTATCAAAAGCCGCTTTTATCTCCAAGCGATATTTACAGCCCTTCTCAAAACAAAGTTGTTTTGTCCAAAAATCGAAATCAAAACCATCGGTATTATCAATCGTTACAGAAACATAATCAGTCATACCACTCTGACATACAACCGTATGCCGATTTACACAAAAGCGGTCATTTAAAGCAGTTTCTTTTCGGGTAATGCATTCTACCATCTTATCTATCCATTTCATACTTATAATATTTTATGTAACTGCCCCATTCTAAGAGGCAGTTACGGTTATACTCATTAAAAATCGTTCTCGTTCAAAAACACCACATCGCCTTTCATCACCATCCAATTAATCTCACTCAAATGATAGCCACAATGCTCACTCAAAAAAATCTCAATCTCTTCAGTGGTCTGTAATCGCCTGTCTGGGCTTATCACAGCAACATTTCCGGAATTACAATCCAATACAGCCAGTTTCTCATAAGCCCACTCACCAAACTGGCAGAACTCGACAAAATTGGCATAAGTTATCCGTATGCTATTGTTCGCATCAAATTCAAGGGGTGACTTTGTTATGAATGAACCTGCATGATTCACCACCACAGAGGGGCAAATCTCTGCCAATGAAGATAAGCTGTCATCCCACCTAATCTCATAAAGGAAAAATCCTTTTGGCAATGAATTGCGGTCTATACGATAACTAGAAAAAATACCGTCTATCGTTTCATTAATAACCAACTGTTCATAATCTCCTTCTAAATAGTGTACTCGTGACATAACTCGTTGTTTTTTAATTCGTTAAACTTCTGATTTTATGCTTCAGCTAGATTTAAAGACCTTTTTTTAAAAACCCTTTCCGGGATGGCCTTTTCTTTCTGCCGACTTTTTTTTGAGCTTTCATGCCCCATCTGAGTTTATGAGCCTTTTTTTTACGGCACACTACAAGAAGGAAGGAGGGATTAAGAAAAGTTTTGGACGACAAAAAATGTTGGGGACAGCGAAGCCGTCCGGCGTTATTTTTTTCGGCACAAAGGGCGAAGACCGGAACTCTTTCGTATCCATCCACCGAAATAAATTTGCCGTTCAAAAACAAAGGCTCTCAGATGGAGCGATGAAAAACGCACATTAAGGGAGGCAGAAAACAAGGAAAAGGGCAGTACGGAAAGTAAAACAAACCATACGGTTTTACAGGCAAAACCGTATTCCTATCTCCCTGCCACAAGTGGCAGGGGGGGGAACGGGTTAACAACGGACTGCCGGGACAAACGGTAAAAGGAAGGGGATGCAATATGGAAGAAGAAGGTTGTTTAGGCAATGCCGAAGCTCCGGATGATGACCATTGCAATCCCGACCACGTTGGGAACCTCTCTTTTCTGGTTTGCCCATAATCGGCCGCACAGCGGATGACTACGGACAAACCGGGAATGGGAACAGTCATTCCGATGAAGGGGAGGGTGGGGAAGAATACTGCGTGAACGCAAAAACGTTCTCGGATATATAGCAAAAAAGCGGCACCAGGCCGCTTCAATCATTTGCCGGATTTTTTCTTTTTAGAAACTGACTTCCGTCTAGGCTGATCCGGTTTTTCTTCTTCTTTTTCCGGGAACAAGTGTAGTGGCTGCATATACATTACAACTGCAAACATGTAAGAGCAATACAATATAAATTTGCATATATTAGCAAAATGATAACAAAAATTACCTAATAGTGCTTTGAAATTCAAATTATTAATGTACTTTTGCTGAAAAATATAAAAATATCATGAAAATTAAATTTTTAAGTGCAGTTTTAATAACTGCTTTTATAGCTGTTACAGGTTATGATGCATATGTTTCACAGCAAGATGCGAATATGTTGGATTTGGCAATAACCAATGTTGAAGCTTTAGCTTTGGGTGAAAACGGTGAATTAGGATGTGGTGGTCATTCTACTTGGGTTCCTAATCACTATTTAGGAACAGCTAATTGTTGGAATGGAGGTTCGCATAAAAAATGCAAAGAGATGTCAGGTGTTTGTTGCAATCCATCTGAACAAACAGATTGCGATGGCATTCTAAAGAAAAAGTAAAAACAAGTCTTAAAAAAACATACGTAATTAAAGAAAAATATCGACAGTTTGTTGATAAACAAACTATCAATATAAAAAAGTTCGTTAATAATTAGCCAAGTTTAAGCGGCTTAGACTTGGCTAATTATTAACGAACTTTTGATAAAATGTAAGATTATGAAACTCATTTGTTATTTGATGTTTTTTTTATTCTTTGGAATAACCTCTTGTACTAGTACTAGTAAAAAGGAGCTGAAATACGAAAATGGAACAATAGATGTTATAAACCTTAAATTATATCAGAAAGAAAATATAATACGACTGTCAGAGATAGCAGATTCTATTCATTATATATCACTAGAAACATCAGACTCTTGCTTGATTGGAGCTATCGATAAAATATTACGGACTGATAATAGTGATATAATTGTAGTAGATAAGGATGTGGCTTCTTCTATTTTTGTATTCAATGATGAAGGGCGTTTTAAATGTCGCATCGGTACACGAGGACTAGGTATGGCGGAATATATTAAAATAGAAGATGTGACTTATGGATATGGATTTATTTATGTATGGGATAGCGTACAAAAGAAAGTCTTGAAATATTCGGAGAATGGTGACTTTCTAGATTCTTATAAGTTTGACTATACAGCTTATTCGCTATGTTGTATAAATGAAAATCTGTTATCATTTTGCTGTGATTATACTCCAAACTATTCATTATATAAAGATAAGAAATATCCAAGCGTGATATATTTCAATACAGCAGAGAATGAAATTGCTGGATATTTATATTTTAATGAAGATGTGAACAACTTGGCTTATACGTCCACACTAAATAATTTATATGACAAGAATTTATATTTGCCATTAAATGATACTATTTATAGACTAGATGCAGATTTAATATCGACAAAATGCATTTTAAAATATGATGACAAATATTTGTTATATAAAAATGAGTACATAGAACGTAGTTATACTGAACGAATGACCGTAAATGATGCCGAAGAAGCCTGTAACAAAGGAAAATTCCCTCAATTGATAACATATTTTTCATGCGATAGTGTGCATTTATTATTTATGCGTATGAATGGTTTTCTTTATTCCGGTTTTTATTATCCTGATACGAAAGAATACAAAGAGGCATCTTCTTTGGGAAAAATTCCTATAGAGAATGATATAGATAAAAGTTTTTTGTTTTCTCCGCGATGTGTTGAAGGGAATAAAGTTTATTGTGTTATAGAACCTTCTGAAATACCGGAGAATAATAACTTACCCATAAATGTTGGGATTGATGATAATCCTGTTCTAGCTGAAATTTATATGAAGTATGGAAATAAAAAATAAAAAACATAAGTTGAAGAATTACAATCTTATAATATTTTGCTCATTAAGCTTGTGTCTATTATATTACACTAACAGAACTAATGTTGATATTAGAAAAAAATTAAAAAATGCTTCAACAACTATTGAAACATTAAGCTTAGAACGTGCATTATTATTAGACAACATAATGCTTCATTATACATATAATGATAAAAAAATACCTAATTTATTATTATATACAATAGATGGTGATTCTTTACATTTATCAGAGCTATTAAATGATGACTATAAACTACTTATAAGATTCTCTCAATTAAATTGTTCGTCTTGTATAGATGATATTTTTGAAGGTTTAAGACAGGTAGTAAATAAATTCCCATCAAATAAAGTCATATTGATAGGTACTTATGATAACCAAAGAGTTTTTCAGGCATTTATTAAGAATTATTCTTTACCATATTCTATTTATTATAGTAGAAACTCTGAAGATGTATTAAAAGAAGAAAATATTCCATATTGCTGTTTAATAAACAATGATATGATTCTCAAAAATTTAATGATTCCCATGAAGGAGATTCCGGTATATTCAAGAAGATATTATGAGATTGTCTTGAATCGTTTTTTTAAGTGAGTATAATGATAATCCGTTGGCTGAATAAATATGCGCTAATTTAATTTCGCCAACGGATTTCTATATAGTATAAGAATATGAATCGGTGGTTGGACATAATATTGAACTTATTATTTGGATGTGCATGCTTGTTCATCTTTTGGCTCCTGGCGCAAGTATTCCTCTTTTCTTCCTTCCGGATTCCGAGTGATTCCATGTCACCAGCACTTCAGAAGGGGGATTGCGTGCTTGTGTGGAAGCCGATTGTGGGGGCGCGCCTATTCAACCTGCATAGGTCGCTTCAGCTGGAGCAGACGGAGATCTACCGGTTGCCGGGATTCAGGAAGATAAGGCGCAACGACGTAGTGGTCTTCAACTTCCCGCATCCCAATGACTGGAGCCGTATGGAGATGCATATAATGAAATATTACATCAAGCGGTGTATCGGACTACCTGGAGATACAGTATCCATAAAAAAAGGTATGTTCAGGGTGAAAGGTGTGGATGTGCCTTTAGGGAATATTGCCTCACAGAAGCGTATAGGATTAATGCGCCCTGAGGATTTTTCAGAAGGTGTGTACAAGTGTTTCCCATACGATTCCCTACTGGACTGGAGCATAAAGGAGTTCGGACCTTTGTTTGTACCCGGCAAGGGGAATGTAGTGAAGATGGATCATACAGGCGGTGTGTTGTACCGAAAACTCATTGAATGGGAACAAAGAGGAAAAATGCAGGTAAAGGGAGATATTGTACTACTTAATGACAGTGTGATAACTTCTTACCGTTTCCACAAGAACTATTATTTCGTAGCGGGAGATCGTGGAGCAAACTCACAGGATTCACGCTACTGGGGACTGCTGCCAGAAGAGTATATAGTGGGTGTGGCGTCAAGGATATGGAAATCAGAGGACAGTTATACCGGTAAGATTTGCTGGGATAGAATATGGAAAAAAATTGAATAGAAATTTAAAATGGATGCTAAACTAAGGAAATGGGTATGCAAAGTTCTGCCGTGGTTTGTAGGAGTATTGCTTACGGGACTTGTAAGTGGAACTGTACTGGTGACAGACGGAAGCATTCCGGTTGACCTGCAAGGGACGCAATGGATGTGGCTTGCTGCCGTAATGACTGTTGCATTACCTTTGTGGCTTGCCGGATATGTTGCGAATCCGCAACGGATTGTACGTATAGTGTCGGAATCGGTAGAATGGATGCTGATGGGATTCGGAGCATTGGAAGCCCTGCACGGCCTGGGACAGATTGCAGGTATATATCCATCAAACCATTCGCTTTTTGTTCTTACGGGAACATTCTATAACCCCGGTCCATATTCAGGCTATATAGCAGCCATCCTTCCGGTAGCCCTGCACCGGATGTTAGTGTTGAACGGAAAGAAAGACCTCCTTTTAGTCGTGCAGTATTATCTCTCACTATGTGTGCTGATACTGATATGCTGTGTGCTTCCGGCGGGTATGAGCCGTGCAGCATGGATTGCTTCTCTGGTTTCGTGCGGATATGTGGTTCTCAGGCTATACCGTGAGAAAATAAAATCTTTTGTATTAAGACACAGATATGCCTTATTGGGCGTGCTTATAGTCGGTACGCTGTTTGCTACTGGAATGTATTTCATAAAACGTGACTCGGTTGACGGTCGTTTGCTTATATGGAAAATAACTACCCAAGCCATTGCTGACAGTCCATGGGGTGTAGAAGGCGGAAAAACTTTTTCTGCCTTCTACGGTGATGTCCAGGAAAGATACTTCACAGATTGTAAATATTCAGATTCGGAGGCATGGGTAGCTGGAACACCCGACTTTGCCTTCAATGAGTATCTGCAGATTGCTGTTGAATATGGTGTGTGGGGGTCTGTGTTATTTGTAACTGTATTGCTTATGTTGTTGAAGATAGCCGGGAATTGTAAACATCTTGCAGGAATGGGCGGATGCCTTGTATCGCTTATGGTATTTGCATGTTTTTCCTATCCAATCCATATCCCGGCTATTGTTTCTATTTGGTCTTTGGTGGTAATTGTGCTTTGTGGTGAAGGCTTGGTGATGATGAAGTATAGGTTGATTCCCAAAATAGTTTTGCTATCGGTTGTAGCATCCGGATTAATTGTTTCAATAAAAATACATGATTGGTACTCCATACGCACGCAGGCTGTACGCGAGTGGATGCCTGCAAGGGTTTTGTATAATTCTGGAACGTTTAAGGCGGCTGTTAAAGAGTATGGTAAGTTTTATGAAAGGATGAACTGGCATAAAGATTTTTGTTTTGAGTATGGAAGGGCATTATACAAAGCCGGAAGTTACGGCAAAGCGGAAGAAATTCTGCTTGAAGCCATGACGGTCAGCGGAGATCCGATGATATTGAATATTTTGGGACGCAATGCACAGGAAAGGGGTGAGTATGAGAAAGCAGAGAAATATTTGATACGTTCTACCCACAGATTGCCGGAGCGTATCTATCCCCATTATTTACTTGTAAAACTATATTCGGAGTCTGAGTATTTTAACAGAATAAAGCTTATTAAAGAGGCAAAATATGTACTTAATGCTAAACCTAAGGTAAATTCTATAGCTATAAAAGAAATGCGGCAGGAGGTAAAAAAAATATTAAAAGATAAAACCTAGATTATGAAATACCGAGTATAGACCTTATTGTTCCTAATAAATAAGTAACTTCGATTTTTCTTTTGAAGGAGTTAAAAATCGAATACTATATAATGTACAAATTCATATGGTAAACCAACAAAAGATTAATAGAGTATGAATATATTAAATATAAAACACAGCCTTTCTTTACTAATGTTTTTCCTTCTATTATTTTCTGGGTGTACTACTAAGGTTGACCGTTTGGAATATGCTTTGGAGTTTGCGGGAGAAAACAGGAGAGAATTGGAGAAAGTGTTGGAATATTATAGTGATGACAGCCTTAAATTTCGTGCAGCATGTTTCTTGATAGAGAATATGCCGCGCTGGTATGCTTATGATGGATGGCAGTTGGATACATTGGAAGTATTGATGAGAAAGGACAGGGAGGGTATTCTTTCAAAGGATGATAAGATGCGCTGGAATAGTTTTGATTATCACGCATTAAATAAGATATATGATTCGAAAGTTATAACTTCAGAATACCTGATAGAGAATATAGATTTGGCTTTTCAGGAATGGCAGAAGCGTCCATGGAATAAATCTTTATCCTTTGATGACTTTTGTGACTTGATACTTCCATATCGTATAGGCAATGAAAGATTGTCTGACTGGCGTTCGTTATACAATGCATATTATGGGAATCTGCTTGATTCAATTTATACCGGTAATAATAGAGGCTTGTAAATACATTAGTGACGAGTTCAACAGGCCCAAACAATAAAAGAAATATGAAACAGACAATGGAAAAGAAGAATATGATACGTCGGGTAGCCTTCTTGCTGTTCGGAGCTGTCCTGTCCTGCCTGGCGGCATGTACCCATTCGTCCGGTCTAGAGCGGACATGGGAACGGGCTGGAAAGAATCGAGCTGAACTTGAGAAGGTGCTCCGCCACTATGGTGATGACAGTCGCAAGCACCGGGCTGCCTTGTTTCTGTTAGAACGGATGGCGGACTGCTACAGTTGGTCAGGAGCGAACATCGACACACTCAAACGTCTGAAACAGCTCTCCGTCCTGCCTGGAAGGGAAGCATGGACGGATTCCGTAAGGAAGGCTTGGAACTCCCCACAACTCCTTTCTTGTACTAAGGTCTATGATGCGCAGGTGATCACGGCGGATTTCCTCATCCGGCACATTGACCATGCTTTTGCCATATGGGACAGCAGACCATGGTCGAAGTACTATCCACTGGAAGAGTTTATCCGCCATGTACTCCCCTATCGTCTGGGGGATGAACCGCTGGAGGACTGGCGGGAGTCCTACTACATGCATTTTGCCAATCGCGTGGATTCCATTTATTCTGGTGGAGATGTGATCCGCAAAGCGCAGGCCGTCGAGACCATCATCAACAGGGATGGTTTCCAGTGGAACGAGCTGTTTCCCTCGCTGCCGCATCTAGGGGCCGGCTACCTCTTCCGTCACCGCTTGGGCAGTTGCCGCGAGTCATGTGACTTTACCCTTTACCTGCTTAGGGCCCTAGGCATCCCTTCTGTCACCGACCACTACATTGTTTCCCCGCACACCTCGGGCATGCACTGGTGGAATGCTGTCCGCGACACTACGGGAAGCCTGGTTCCGTTCTGGCTGGCGGAGTCGAAGGTGGGAAGGGAGATGGATGACGGAAGGCCCAAGGGCAAGGTGTTCCGTTTCGAGTTCGGCGGCCAGACATGCGATGTTACCTCCGAATATTTCGGAAGGAACGTGGCACGGGTAAGGATCGGCAGTGACATCCGTGCCAGCCGCATTCTCCTGTGTGTCTTCAGCTGCGGCAGGCTCGTGCCCGTAGGACAGGGCGAGGTGCACCGGGGCGAGGTAGCCTTTCACGACCTAGAGCCGGGCATCCGCTTTTTCCCGATGTACCGGCATCAGTCCGGAGACCTGCGCTTTGCCGGGCATCCCTTCTGTGTGGACAGCCTGGGAAGTACGGTTTTCTATGTTCCCGACAAGTGGAATCGTACCCGTGCATTGCTACGCAGGAAATACGCTTTTCACCACCATCTTAAGGAGCGGGGGCTCCGCATGGCCGGCAACAGGGTGACTGGTAGCTCCAGAAGGAACTTCCGCTTTCCGGACACATTATTTACGTTCCCCCGTACGCTGAAGACGAACCGGCACGTCATGGTGTCCGCCTCGAACAGGCCTGTGCGCTATCTTCGCTGGGATGCCGTCCCCTCCCGCTTCAACGTGTCCGTGGCGGAGATTGCCTTCCATGAATACGGAACCGGGCGGAAGCTTCCTTTCCGACTCCTCGATTTGCCCTCCCCAGTCTATGGGCACGGAGTGTCGAACATGACCGACGGTGACGTGCTGACCACCTACCAAGCAAAGGAGCATGGACCTCAGACGCTGGTGTTCGACCTTGGTGGCATCTATCGTCTCTCAGACATGCTCTATATACCGCATAATGACGGAAATTACATAGAACCTGGAGACACTTATGAACTGTTTTACCAGAATGGTTCTGAAGGCTGGAAATCATTGGGCAGGAAGACCGCCGACGCAGACAGTCTGGTCTACGAGGGTGTGCCCGGTAATGCGGTGTTCTGGCTCCGAGACCTGACGAAGGGACGGGAAGAACAGCAGTTCGTGCTGGACGGTCAGGATGAGCAATCCTTCCATTGAATCTGACACATGACGTTCCGGATAAGTATCTGAAAAACAAAGAAGAAAAACAGGATTTTGTTTTGCTTGCTGAATTTTCTTTTTTACATTTGCAAACATAACCAATAAAATTAAATACCATGAAACAAATAACAAAAACAGCACTGGCGTTGGTTGTCGCCTTATCAGCCGGTTATGGAGTGTACACATCACAGCAGAAATCTGAATTGTCTGAACTTGCTTTAGCTAATGTGGAAGCATTAGCACAAAGTGAAGGCGGAGATTACGAATTCAAAGATGGATACCCATATTCAACGACATGTAATGTTGCAATAGGATCAAGTTTCTTAGGGACTAAAAGATGTAAGGTAGAAGTAATAGTTTGCCAAGGTGGTGGGTCTGGTTGCAATTCAAAAAAGTGTCCAGTTCACCCTTCATAACCAAAATCCAGCATGTATCCTTATTCAATTCTTTAATAGGGTGTCCAGTTCTATGTTCTCGTTTTCGATACTAATTTAACGACATATTGATTATCATCTTGAATAGAACTGCTTTTAGGTGCAATTTTAATATACGAAAAAAGCATTGCTAATTCATTAGATCAATATTTTAAATAGATATGATTATCAGCTCTTTGAAACTTATATCATATTAAAAGTTGGAACATCAAACTGGACACCTTAATTCTTTAAATTGTTAGGGCCATTCAGATTATGGAAAAGTTAACACAACGAATTTTTGTTGATAGATTATAACGTTATGCTCTGGGTGAGTAAATTATAGAAAGGATGTGTAATATAAAGCATAACCATAATTAGACTAGAAATTAACATAAAAAATGGACGGGAATATAATATATAAGACACATACAATTATTAGAAATGTTGCAATTTTCGTATCTGTAATAATATTTTATGGATGTTCTCAAAATAGAACAAATTTATTACCATCAAATATTATTACATCAGATTCTATTTATTTTTCAGAATCCACCGATATCTTATCACAAGATATTATAGATTCCATTTATTGGATTCCATTAGATTCTAGTCATATAAATATTTTTGACCATATTTCTAAAATGTGTGTTGTTAACGACTACATACTCATTGCTAGCCGAAATCAATCTATTATTCAAGTATATTCAAAGAAAGGAAATTTTCTTTATCAAATATCAAATAAAGGAAATGGGCCAAAAGATTATCTTGAAATAGCAACATTTACAGCAACTAACACATCTATTTATGCTTTAGATAACTATACTCATAAAATATCTCAATACAATATTAATACAGGTGAATTCATAAAAAAAACAGATATACCTTTTACTGCATGGGATATGGAGGCTTTTGACGATAATGATTTCATATTTTCATGCTTAAATAATAATCCAGAGGCAAGTATTAACACGAATCCTATTAATTATTCGGTATGGAGGACAAACAATAACTGGGAATTTACTCACTTCTATTTACCTTTTGAACAAGGCTATACAGAATTCTATGGGAAACCACGGTATTTTACTCGCAGTAATAATAGTATTATATTTCATGCATTGAAATATAACGGATACTTTATATTTAAAAAACATGGAAATCCTAGTTTTTCATCTATTATCTTTAATAATCCTTTGCCTAAAAATCATTCATATAGACTGATGGATGTAAACAAGAATCATTGGCAATTTTTAGCAGAAACACCATTTAAGATAAACGGATATGGAATTTTTGAAATAAGTTCTTCAGGAGAAAGTGAACAGTTGTTCTCTGTTGATTCTTCTCATAAGATATATAGAAATTCATCTACTAATGCAAAATATTTACCTATTAATATCATAGGTACAACAAACGATTCATTTATTGGATACATCAATGATGATTACAATTTATATCAGAATCTTGTCAGATATGGATTTAAAAAAGCAGATGAGAAAACAGATTCTATCTTAAAAAATGGTGGATGCAGTTTAATTATATATCAAATGAAGAAGTGAGCTACCAAAATTTCGACCTTTTTTTTGGGGGGGAGCACTCCGGTTAATTTTCTCCTTGAACTCATCAGTTAGGAAGATATACCATTTACACAACATTTGTCTGAACACCTCTCTCGGTTATTGTAAACTTCTCCAATTTTTCTTTATTTGGATCTTGTCTATTGCCCTAACTAATCTTGTAAAGCACAGGGAATTACCCCAAGGGAATGGCTGAATGATGTCATAGCCAAACTTCCATATTATCCGGAAAAGGGGACTTTGGGAAAAATGTTCGTGAACTTCTTCCTGATGTTTGGAAGTTGGAGAAATCCAATACGAATACAATTGGAATTTTCTATTTATGAAAAATACAATGTGTACTTTATCGGATACCTATCTTTTTGTAGTTGATTCCATAATTCTTGCAGGAATCAATTAAAGTAGAGAATAGTATGTGACGATAGGAGGATGTTTGTTCTTCAATGGTTGTTTTCCACCACTATTTTATCGGAATGATTGTCCCTGTTTTAAGCTTTCTCATAAATACCATGGAACATCCAAACTCCAAATGCAGAATAGTGCAAGCTGAATATTTAAGTCGACTACCTGAAGAAGAACGGGAAAATAAGGCCAGAGATATTAGAATCGGAAACGCCAGCTATATTTACCACCAACAAGCGGTTCCAATCCAAGAAAACAGATTGATAATGTATTATAAAGAGTGGTTGGAAAGTCTTCCTCCCAATATTTCACGCCATATGAAAATGCTTGGATTTGAAGCATGTAAGACAATGATTCCGTTTACGAGATATGTGAACGAAAGAAACGATATTGCGTGACTGGATTGGCAGGAACTTTCGAAAAAAGCAAGTTCGCCAATATTTTAATCCTCCATCCCGTTCAATACGCTGCCTGAACAATAAAAGGTGCGTATTAAACGAGAATATTTTTTAGCGTTTAGTCATCTCTTCCCGCACCAGTTCCGTTTCTGTTGGGGAGAGTTTCGGCAATTTGACAGTTGCCGGACTTTCTAACTGGTAAGCCTTCACCTCATTGATAAGCAACTGCCAGTCAAAAAGAAACTCTTCGGAACAACCATATTTACGATAGATTTCTTTTGCTGCCTCCAAAATCTCAGGAGCGCAAAAATCGTCTCCTTGAAAGACAACTGCCGGACGCTCATTATTGATACAATCTCTCAATAGTCGTAACTGATCTTTCATTGTTTACCCATTTTTATCATTGCCAAAAACTCTTCAGATGGTTTAAATACCGGTATGTTATGAGCCGGGATAATCATAGTAGTATTCTTAGAAATATTGCGGGCTGTTTTTTGCGCTCTCTTCTTCACTATGAAACTACCGAATCCACGAAGGTACACATTTTTGTTCTCTCCTAACGAAGTTTTTACCTCGTTCATGAATCCTTCCACAACAGCAAGCACCGCTTTACTGTCAATGCCAGTTCTGGCAGATATTTCCTTTACGATTTCCGATTTAGTCATTTCTTTATAATTTGAAAATTAGCGTGCAAAGATAATTAATCCAATGGATTATTTAAAGTCTGGCATTTGCTGCAAGCCTTATAAAAGCATTTCTCGGTTAAGACATCTGTACAATTTCCATCTGCACACCTAACTCTTCCATCTGTTTGCGGATCTCTTCACTTTCTAGTCGAGCAACCGCATCATCCCTATTCCAAAAAGGATCAAAAGCCCCCGGCTTATATTCTATCTTTCCCTGTAACACTCCATGGGTAATCTCTCCACCATCGGCCACACCGGCATTCAAAATAAAATAATAATGTATATCTTTCATAACCTTGCTTTAACTCCGTTTTTTCTCAAAAATCTTATTTTCCATTCTCACTACTTTTGCCTTTGCTATTTTACTAAAACTGCAAATAAATGATTATCTTTATCTGTTTCGATTATACTTCTCAGTCTTACCCCAAACATATCCGAAGAGCTCCCCAAATTATATTCAAAACAATTCTCCTTTATTTGCAATATTCCCTACATCCATGTATATAGCTAAACAAATGTAGCAACTATTACTTAAGTTAACAAACAAATCTACATAAAATGTAAAGTTGCATTTCCATCTAAATTTTAGTTTTTTGATACCTTAACTATAAACAACAAACAGACAACTGTTTTTTTGAGACAGCATAATGTTTCTTTTTTATTTTAATAAAAAAGAAACAAAAAAATAAGGAAAATACTTTCGGAAAAAATGCTTTTACCTGTTTCTTTTCCATATCTTTGCCAATGTATAATAAAACAGAAACATCAGATGGAGAAGCAAGGAGAAATCATACTATACCAACCGGACGAAGCGGTCAAATTGGAAGTACGTTTAGAGGACGAAACTGTTTGGCTGACACAAGCGCAGATAGCCGAACTTTTTGGAACAGGGCGACAAGCGATTACAAAGCACTTAAAAAATATTTTTAGTAGTTCAGAATTGGATGAAGATTCAGTATGTTCCATTTTGGAACTAACTGCTTCAGACGGTAAGGTCTATAAAACTAAGGTTTATAATCTTGATGCAATCTTATCGGTTGGTTACCGGGTAAATAGTAAGAATGCAACTCTTTTTAGACGCTGGGCAAATAATGTATTAAAGGATTATTTGCTGAAAGGGTATTCAATCAATCAACGGTTGAATGAGATTGAGCAGAGAATGGATAACAAGTTTTTCCAGATAGAAAAAACCATTGCTGAACATGACAAGAAAATCGACTTTTTCGTGCGCACTTCGCTGCCTCCAGTAGAAGGCATCTTCTTTGACGGCCAGATTTTCGATGCCTATAAATTTGCGACCGACCTAATCAAATCAGCCAAACATTCCCTTATACTTATTGACAATTATGTGGACGAATCGGTATTGCTCATGTTGAGTAAGCGTTGTTCAGGAGTATCTGCCACTATCTACACGCACAAGATAAGCGCACAACTCCAACTAGACCTTAACAGGCATAATGATCAATATACACCTATCCAGGTAAGGACTTACAAAAGCTGCCATGACCGCTTCCTGATCATAGACGAAACAGAAGTGTACCATATCGGGGCATCGCTGAAGGATTTGGGAAAGAAAATGTTCGCATTCTCTAAGCTGGATCTTCCTGCCCATACAATAATTGATGTATTATAAGCTAATCACCCATGCGAGAAGCGGAAGAGAATATAAAATTCAAGATGGAAATCGACGTATTGGTTCCCATCCCACGTACTGTTACCCATGGTTTCACCAGTTTGAAGCACCTGCGTCAATGGCAGAAACGAAATGACATTGACGGTTCTCTCTATTGTTTTGCACACCGGGAATACCTGCTCAACGAAAAGGGAGAATGGGAACAGTTTACCGTTATCGGTAAACAAGTAGTGACCATCGGAGAATTGGAAAGGCTTCTTTTGGCAATGAAGCAAAAGGGGTTCAACCAATACAGCCGTGAAGAATATGAAGATTTAATGTCTTCATGTTTGAAAAAGTGAAGAATTAAAACCTTCATCAACCAACTAAAACGATACAAAATGAAAATTGGATATGCACGTGTTTCCACTAGGGAACAACATTTGGATATGCAACTGGAAGCGTTAAGAGCTGCCGGATGTAAGAAAATTTTCTCGGAAAAAATGACCGGCCGCCAACAAAACCGTCCGGAACTGGATGCTTGTCTGAACTTCCTCCGGGAAGGTGATACGCTTGTCGTATATAAACTGGATCGGCTCGGACGTTCTCTGAAAAACATTCTTACACTGTTGGAAGACTTCAAGAATAAAGGCATATTATTCACCTCGCTGCAAGACAGCATCAGCACGGAAGGCGCAACCGGCCAGTTGATGGCTAACATTCTCGGTGCCTTCGCCCAATTTGAGCGTGACCTTATCTATGAGAGGACCCAAGAAGGTAGAAGAATCGCCAAGGAAAAAGGCGTCAAATTCGGCAGGAAGACGCTTATCAACAAAAACAACATCGCCAAACAGAAAAGCTGCATCCAGCTCTACGAATCAGGAACACCGGTCAGAGAGATACAGAAAATATTAAATATAGGCAGCAGCGGAACGGTATATCGTTTGTTACGAAGAAATGGCATTGCGCTAAAATCCGAAAACAAAAGTGAATAGAAAACATATATTCCGAAAGGCCTCTATTCAGTTTATTGCAGACCATCGTACCCGATAGCCAGGAAAGCATTTTTTTGGTTCTTTTTTGGGGTGACTGCCAAAAAAGAACTCCAAAGCAGAAATGCCGGGCAGACGGGATTTCTCCCGTCCACCTTTTGCCTCTTTTACAATTTGCCCTCGTCCGCATAGCTATAATAGTTATTGCCTGCCACAATCACATGGTCAACCAAACGGATATCCAATGTTTCAGCGGCTTTTCTCACCGCTTCCGTCAAGCGGTCGTCCGCACTGCTGGGGTTGCGTGCTCCTGACGGGTGGTTATGCACCATGATAAAAGATACGGCGTTATAATACAATGCCTGCCTCATGGCAACACGCACATCTACAAGAGCGGTATTTAGCCCACCGCATGAGATACGGACTTTACGAATAAGCTTGGAAGAACTGTTCAACAATAACACCCACACTTCTTCAGTGGAAATATCGCACAAAACAGGATACATCACCTTATAAACATTATTACTATCTAAAAGAGCAGGTCTTTCTATTTGTCCTTCTTTCAAACGTTTATATAGTTCAATCGCTGCATAAGCTACTTTTTTACGGTTGGGTGTCAGCGTTTCCAATACATCCGAAAGATACAGCCCGTCCATTTCCATCTGCTCATACTTACACTCTTCACGTTTCAGTTTCTCACTGTTCGTCAAGGTATAAATCAACTCGCTGTTTTCCATCACCCGATAAACGTCATTCACTTCAAATACGGTTCTCTTTGTTCCCATACTACTCAAAATTAAAAGATTAATACTCGCAAACATCGCTTGTCGCCCCAACCATAAATTTT
>OLPH01001441.1_pt1 | contig 23430 bp, 18 predicted proteins | sample 1672951 | NCBI WGS metagenome assembly OLPH01 (sample SAMEA3136740, study PRJEB25190) | human gut metagenome | reverse complement strand
AATAATCCATTTATCCCCCTCGGACGGTCATTCAGTTGTCAGGTCGGCTCTTTGCCCTCACGCTAATCAATTGGAAATTTATTTTCGATTTGAACGAAGTAAATTTTGTAAACTTTCCGCAAACGACCAAAAGAGCCGGTACACAGCACATCAAATCAGCGGGAGATGATCTCTCGCTCTATCTTTGATGAAACTATGTACCGGCTCTGAAATTCAGAAACCTTCAGTGTCTGCTTTTCCGTCCCGCAGGCAGACGCTGCAACAGGAACAGCGCAGCCGCAACCCCTTTCGGCGGCTGCCTTGAGTTTCACTCAGATATTCAGTTGTGGGGTCTTCTATGAGAACAGGATATAGTATACCATATAGAACGCTTGTTCGTCAACCATTTTTGAATATTGCTCTCGAAAATAGGGCATACTAAAAGGTTTTGTTAGACAAAAGCTCACGGCGGCTACCGTTCCCGATAGCCGCCGCATAGGTTAAGGTGCTTTGTTATCTGTTATACTTTTTCTTTCTGCTTACAACCGTTGTGCCAATGGCAGCACCGCTGCTGACGAACAACAGGGCGATCCACAAAACAAGGTTGCTTGTGTCACCGGTCTGGGGACTCTTATCGGATGTTCCCGGTTTGGTACTGGCAGGCTTTTTCTCAAGAGCAGCAATCGCATCTTCGATAGCCTTTGCCATCTTGTCTACTTCAGATTGCTCCGTAATATTTTTACCACGGACAACAGCCTTGACAGCAGCTTCCACACCGGAGAAATCCTTGTAGTCATCCTTCTTCAAAGCGTTTGCTTTGGCAATGGCTGCATCAACCTTTGTGTAATCAGCATCCTTGTATTGCAGGGCAGCAATGGCATCTTCAATAGCCTTCGCCATTGCATCAACCTCTGTTTGCTGGGCTTTACTTTTTGCTCGGTCAACAGAGTTAATGGAATCTTCTACCGCAGAATAATTTGTATAAAGGCTGCTATCAAGAGCCGTTGCCCTTGCGATGGCTGCATCGACAGCTGTGTAATCAGCGGGGATGTTATTGTCATCCCACACAAAAGTTGGATGACCGATTCCGGCAACCCATTCAACGCCCGCACCGGCATTGGTTTGCAAGCCAGCAAGGACATCTGCGGAGGTGAAGTTGGAGACAGCAGTGCCGCACGATGACTGGTCAAAGGTCGGATCGGCACTCGCAGTACCTGCATCCCAATCAACCACCAGCTTAGCAACGGCTAAGTAATTGCCTTTATTATCAGGATATTTTTCTTCATCAAGCGTTACACCATCAGGAGGGGTATCCGGCCAAATGCAGTCGGTAACATGGGGCTTTACAACAGCTGTAATCCAAGTGATATTGCCAGGCTCAGCGCCAGTGATGTTTTTTGTTGCAACTATGCAATTTTTGATGATTACGCCAGGCTTGTTCCCAGAGAAGTTTTCAAAGTTTGCACCGAGAATACCACCTACAGCTGAATAGATATTATTGCAGGAAACAGAACCACCAAACCAGCAATCAGTAATCGACGAGCTGTCCGCAGAGTTTTCCCACTGACCAATCAGCCCGCCAACGGTATCAACATGATCTTCATCGGATTCTGTACTGATAACCGTGGCGTCTGAGCCACAGCCTTTTACCTGTGTACTCCAAGTGCATTGACCAATCAGCCCACCAACGAACTTGCTGCCAACATTGTTTTCTATTTTTCCGCTTGTGTAGCAGTTTTCAACGGTGCCGCCATTGACCCAATCTGCCAAAATGCCGGCAAGTAACGAACCATCATTTGAGGCAATATCAGCGTCTATAACAAGTAAATTCTTTAATGTACCACCGTCAGAAACAACTCCGAAAAGTCCATTTCGAACAAGTTCGTCCCCAGTATAGTGATGGTACAGATTCATGATTTTATGATGTTGCCCATCAAAGGTACCAGCAAAATGTCTGACAAAGTTGTTACCATTTCCAATGGGGGTCCACTGGGTGCCGGATAAGTCGAGGTCATTATCTAAGTAAATCGTTTTCCCTTCAAATGATACAGATGCAGTTTTGTCATTGACTAACTGCGCTAAACCGGCCAACTGTTCGGCAGTGGTGAAATGGTATTCAGTATCCGTCTTATGGTCGGTGTACCAGCTTGTATCTGCCGTACCGTCCCAATTATCTACTGAAGTTCCTTCAGCAAACGCTGACATCGGAACAAGTGCCATCACAAGGCACAACGCAAGCAGAAGGCTTAGAAGTTTCTTCTTCATTTTTATTCCTCCCAAATAATTCTATCCGCTATTTACTTCCTCCGACAGCGGACACGCCGGAGAAGGCAGAAGGTTTAACCGGAAAAGATCGATTTGCCGGTCGTGGTTAGGACTTCAATATCAAACCACCATCCTTTCGGCAAACGCAAAAAGCCGAAGCCAAGGCATAATGCGCCCTGTCTCCGGCAACTGGTTCGTTACAAATTGTATGAAATAAGACTTGACACGCTGAAAAAACGGCGCTATGCTCCTGCCGAGCCGAGCCGAGCCGAGCCGAGCCGAGCCGAGCCGAGCCGAGCCGAGCCGACAATAATTGTCGCATTTCCGTTTGCCATAGTCAAGTCCTCCTTCCATAATTTCTAAGACAAAAGGATATGAATTCCCCTACCCCATAGATACACAAAGTCATTTTAGCAGATTTTCCCCAAAATCTCAAGTAGTTTTCAGAATATTGCTCTCATCTTTTTTTCAAAGCATTGCCTTCTTCCATTACTCACGGAACTTTATGACTTCTTGAATACTTCCCGAAAAGGGAAAGCCGCCGTCTGTGACAGCGACTTTTCTAACTTAGTATTAACAGTATATAAGCTCACTCGAAACGCTTTCCATAGCGGCGTTGCGGATGTTATTCATCTTCTGTACCCACAGCATTTGGTTTTCCGCTTTGATCGCTTCCGTTACGCCTTCCTTTTCGGCGAGTTCTTTTACCAGCCGAGGGAACATTTCCTCTGCCTGCCGGTCAATGTCGGCAAGATAACTGTTCAGCTTGCCGCTTGTCAGCAGAATGTAGTAACATACCCTGTGATACTAGATACCGCAAATGCCGCTGTCCCCATACGCCGATATACGCCGTTCTTTCTTCGGGCAGTTTCAGGCAGGGAAGATCGTAATCACCCTGCAATTCATACCAAAGCCCGTTTTTCTCGTTATAAATGTACTTGTCCATTTTGTGATCCTCCAATAGGATTGATTTTACCTACGATCCAATCATTCCGGCCGATCACAAAAGCCAAAGGGAGAGGACTTCCTTACGAAGCCTCTCCCTTGGGACAGTCCTTGCTTTTTATGTAAACTCTCGCTTACTTGTTGCTCAGATACTCGTCGATGGACTTGGCACCCAGCTTACCGGCACCCATAGCCAGAATGACGGTGGCAGCACCGGTAACGGCATCGCCGCCGGCATACACGCCCTGACGGGAGGTCAGGCCATCCTCGTTGACGATGATACCGCCCTTCTTGTTGACCTCCAGGCCCTTGGTGGTGGACTTGATCAGGGGGTTGGGGGTGGTACCCAGAGACATGATGACAGCGTCCACATCCAGCTCGAACTCGCTGCCCTTCTTCTCCACGGGACGACGGCGGCCGGAGGCATCGGGCTCACCCAGCTCCATCTCCACGCAGGTCATGGACTTGACGCAGTCCTGCTCGTCGCCGTTGATCTGAACGGGGTTATTGAGAGTCTTGAAGATCACGCCCTCCTCGATGGCGTGCTCCACCTCCTCGTGACGGGCGGGCAGCTCCTCCATGCCACGGCGATACACCACGTACACGTCAGCACCCAGGCGCTTGGAGCAGCGAGCGGCGTCCATAGCCACGTTGCCGCCGCCTACCACGGCCACCTTCTTGCCCTTCAGATCCATGATGGGGGTATCGGAATCCTCACGATAGGCTTTCATCAGGTTGATACGGGTCAGGAACTCGTTGGCGGAATACACACCCTTCAGGTTCTCACCGGGAATGTGCATGAACATGGGCAGACCGGCGCCGGAGCCAACGAACACGGCCTCGAAGCCGTTCTCCTCCATCAGCTCATCGATGGTGATGGTGCGGCCTACCACGATGTTGGTCTCCACCTTCACACCCATGGCCTTCAGGCCGTCCACTTCCTTCTGCACGATGCCCTTGGGCAGACGGAACTCGGGGATGCCGTACACCAGCACGCCGCCGGCCAGATGCAGAGCCTCATACACGGTGACCTCATAGCCTTTCTTGGCCAGATCGCCGGCGCAGGTCAGACCCGCAGGGCCGGAGCCAACCACGGCCACCTTGTGACCGTTGGACTGGGGCTTTTCAGGAGCCTCGGTGCTGTGGGCGTTGTGCCAGTCGGCCACAAAGCGCTCCAGACGGCCGATGCCCACGGGATCGCCCTTCTTGCCACGGACGCAGTGCATCTCGCACTGGCTCTCCTGCGGACAGACACGGCCGCAGACGGCGGGAAGGGAGCTGGTCTGATGGATCACCTGATAGGCACCCTCATAGTCCCGCTCCACGATCTTGGCGATGAACTCCGGGATGCGGACGTTGACGGGGCATCCGTTGACGCAGGGATGGTTCTTGCAGTTCAGGCAGCGGGCCGCCTCGTCCAGAGCCTGCTCCTCGGTGTAGCCCAGAGCCACCTCGAGGAAATTCTTATTCCGGACATTGGGGTCCTGAGAGGGCATTTCGTTCTTATCCAAACGCATATTGATCTTTGCAGCCATCTTACTTTACCTCCTGCTTGAACAGATTGCAGACTTCCTCGTGCTTATGCACCTCGAAATCATGATACATCTGGTTGCGCTTGACAGCCAGATCCCAGTCCACCAGCTGACCGTCGAAGTCGGGGCCATCCACGCAGGCGAACTTGGTCTCGCCGCCCACGGTCAGACGGCAGCCGCCGCACATACCGGTGCCGTCGATCATGATGGGGCTCATGGAGACGGTGGTGGGTACGCCGTAGGGGGCCGTGGTCTTGCAGACGAACTTCATCATGACCATGGGGCCGATGGCAAAGATCTCATCATACTGATTGCCGGCGTCCAGCAGCTCCTTCAGTGCCTCGGTAACAAGACCCTTCTGGCCATAGGAGCCGTCGTCGGTGCAGACCTTCATCACGGAGGATACGGCCTTGAACTTATCCTCCAAGATCACCACGTCCTTGCTCTTGAAGCCCACTACAGCGTGGACCTCAGCGCCGCAGTCGTGGAACTTCTTCAGAACGGGGTAGGCAATGGCGCAGCCCACGCCGCCGCCGACAACGCAGACCTTTTTCTTACCCTCGGTCTCGGTGGGCTTGCCCAGAGGACCCACAAAGTCATGCAGATAATCGCCCTGCTGCTTGTGGCTCAGCTTCTCGGTGGTTGCGCCCACGGTCTGCACGATGATGGTGACGGTCCCCTTCTCACGGTCATAGTCGTGGATCGTGATGGGGATACGCTCGCCGTTCTCGTCCACACGCAGAATGATGAACTGACCGGGCTGGGCCTTCTTGGCCACCATGGGTGCCTCGATCTCGTACAGGATCACAGTGGGCTTCAGCGCTTCCTTCGTTACGATACGATACATGGATGTTCCTTCTTTCCTCAAAAGTCATGGCTTGCTACGTTCCATGGGCACACACGGAACTCCTCACCCGTGTGCGCTCGTCTTATCTTATCACATCCGCCCATGGTTCGTCAAATATTTCCTTGCACTTTCCCTTTTTCATGCAAGGGCATGGTGCAGCGTCACCTGTCCCCGGTCGATATCCACCAGATGCTCCTCCTTCATTTTCCGCAGCTCCCGCATCATGGCACTGCGGTCGGCGGAGATATAGTCCGCCAGAGCACTGAGGGTAAAGGGCAGATGAAAGCTGCCGCAGTCGTCGCCGCCGGTCTGAAGGCCGAAGTAGCACAGCAGTTTCTCCCGAATGCTGCGGCGGCTCAGGACCTCCACCCGCTCGGAGAGGGCGGCGGCCTTGCCGGTCATGATATGGAACATATTCTCCACCAGTCGGCTGTGATGGGTGCAGGCCTTTTCGCATCGCCGGGTCAGATGCTCGGCGCTCATGAACCACACCCGGCACGACTCCGCCGCCACCACCGTGATGCTGTCCCCGGCCACATTTTCGAACATCAGCATCTCTCCGAACACGCTGCCTGTGGGCAGATGCTCCAGAATGGTGCGTCCCCCCTGCCGGTCGATGCGCTGGATGACGGCGCTGCCGGCGGTCAGAAGCCCCAGCTCTCCCCGGCCCTCGCTGATGTCATAAATCACGGTGTCGGCCCGGAAGCGCTCCTCCCGGACGCCGAAGCACACCCGCATCTGCTCTACCTCATCGGGGCTGATGCCCTCAAGGATCGGTATGTTCTCCACAGGGGACCTCCTTTCCCGCTGCCGCCATGCGGCGATCCCGCCGCCCGCCGATGATCGTATAGATGATGACATAGGCGATGGCGCCCACCACCAGGGCCGCCACCACATCGATGAAGGCGTGCTGCTTGACAAAGAGTGTGGAGCAGATGATGATGACGCCCCATATGTCTGCGAAAGTGCGCCATCCGGTGCGCCGCAGTCCCGGCGTCCGGTGAACGGCATAGAGGGCGTCCAGCACCCCCAGCACATGGACGCTGGGCAGCACATTGGTGTTGGTGTCCAGATTGTAGGTGTTCTGGAGGAGCCACGTGCAGAAGTTGTGGTGCTCCATCACCGCCGGGCGCAGGTCCTGTCCGTTGGGTACCAGCGCACAGAAGATGGTGGCAAACCCGAAGGTCAGCATGATGCTCCACATATACCGCCGGAAGCCCTCGGCATCCTTGACGATCAGGTAAAGGCCCAGCGCCAGCAGAAGAAAGCCCCACGAGTCATAGGGAATGACAAAGTACTCGCAGAAGGGGATGTATTCATCGATGAAGGTCTGGGTGGCCCAATAGTTGTCGGTGATGAGGTGCTCAATAAGGAAAAAGCCCCCCAGATACACCGGCAGATACAGGCCCCACCACATATGGGGGTGGTCCTTGATGAAGGTCTTGATGGTCTGCATGAGAATCCTCCTGATTTCAACATTTTTCCGTGAGGGGCATTATAGCATAGCCCCGCCCAAAAAGGAAGTGTTCCTGTGATATAAGTCACAATTATTTTACAAATCCATTTCCCGGTTGCGGCGGCGGCAGATTTCGAGTATAATAGATCTGTTATAAATGAAAAGATATGGAGGAATCCCCATGATCCTGCAAAAGAAAGAGGAGCTGGCCAACCGCCAGCTGCGCCTGACCATCACCGTGGAGCGTGATGCGTGGGAGAAGGCCCTGAACGACGCCTATCAGGAGGTCAAGGCCCTGTACCCTGTGGAGGGCTACGCCGTGGGCAAGGCTCCCCGTGAGGCGCTGGAAAAGGCATACAGCCACGATCTGTTCTATCAGGAGGCGGTGAACGAGACCTTCCCCGCCGCACTAGTGGAGGCCATCGCCTCCGAGGACATCCAGATCGCCGCCCCTCCCGCCCTGAACGTGGAGACCATCGGCCCAGACGGCTACACCTTCACCGCCCTCATCGACCTGTACCCAGAGGTGAAGCTGGGCCAGTACAAGGGCCTGTCCGCCCCGTGGGAGAATGCCGAGCTCTCCGACGATGACACCAACGAGGCCATCCAGCGCTTCCTGACGGAGCATCTGGTGGAGCAGGAGCAGAACCGGGCCGCCATGGGCGACGAGGTCACTCTGGACTTCGAGGGCTTCGTGGACGGCGTCCCCTTCGAGGGTGGCAAGGGCGAAGGCTATCCCCTGCTGCTGGGCAGCGGGATGTTCATCCCCGGCTTCGAGGAGCAGGTGGCGGGCATTCGTCCGGAGGAGGAGCGGGATGTCCACGTCACCTTCCCCACCCAGTACGTGCCGGAGCTGGCGGGCAAGGATGCCACCTTCCACGTCAAAGCCCACCGCATCGTCCGGCGGAGCCTGCCCCAGCTGACGGACGCCTTTGCACAGGAGCAGGGCTTCGAGGACGTGTCCCATCTGCGCCGCAGCATCATGGAGCAGGCCATCCTGCAAAAGCAGCAGGCTGCCTCCAACGCCTTTGCCGAGGCCCTGATGCAGCAGGTGGTGGCGGGCATGGAGGTGCAGCTGCCCGACTCCATGGTGGAGAGCCAGCTCACCGGCATTCTTCAGGAGCTCCAGCAGCATCTGGAGAGTCAGGGCGCTTCCCTGTCCGATTACCTGCAAGCAGCAGGTCTGACCATGGAGGATCTGCGGGATCACGCCCGTGAAAACGCCGTGGCCGCTGCCCGGTATGAGCTGGCCATGACGGAGATCGCCCGTCAGGAGGGCATCACCGTCACCGAGGAGGAGCTGGAGGAGAAGTATCAGGAGATGGCCGCCCTCTACGGCATGACCGTTCCCCAGCTGCGGGAGCAGGTGCCTCCCGCCCGGCTCCAGCACGATCTGAAGCTGGCCAAGGCCCGTGCCGTTGTTGTGGACTCCGCCCTGCGGAAGTAACTCCCCTGCAAAGCCTTCTCCCGCAGAAGCCCCCATAGAGTAAAAAAGCACTCCCGGAGGATGCAAATGCGTCCTCCGGGAGTGCTTTTTTCAGTTCCGGTGCTTACTTCTTATACGGCACGTGCCAGATGGTATCGGCATAGTCCGCCACCGACCGGTCGGCGGAGAAGATCCCGCTGCGGGCGATGTTGTGCAGGCTCATGCTGTTCCACCTCTCCCGATCCCGGTAGGTGTCCGTCACCCGCTGGGAGGCGGCGCAGTAGGAGGCAAAGTCCGCCAGCAGCAGATACTGATCCGCCGGGCAGTCCACGCCGAACAGCAGCCGCTGGTACAGATCCTCATAGCTGACGCCGTCCCGGAACCCGGCCTTCAGCTGATCCAGCACCCGGCGCAGCACCGGGTCACGTGTATACAGCAGATACGGGTCGTAGCCCCGGCTCATGTGGGAGGCCTCCTCCGCCGTCAGGCCAAAGAGGAACATATTCTCGTCCCCCAGCACCTCGTGCATTTCCACGTTGGCACCGTCCAGCGTGCCGATGGTCAGTGCGCCGTTCATCATGAACTTCATGTTGCCGGTGCCGCTGGCCTCCTTGCCGGCGGTGGAGATCTGCTGACTCACCTCGCTGGCGGGCATCAGCATCTCCGCCATGGAGACCCGGTAATTCTCCAGAAATACCACCTGCAGCTTCCCCTTGCAGATGGGGTCGTTGTTCACCTGATCCGCCAGAGAGTTGATGAGACGGATGATGCGCTTGGCTACGGCATAGCCGGGAGCGGCCTTGGCGCCAAAGAGGAAGGTCTGTGGTGGGAAGTCCATGTCCGGGTCGTCCTGCAGCTGCTGGTACAGGGCGATGATGTGCAGTACGTTCAGCAGCTGCCGTTTATACTCGTGAAGCCGCTTCACCTGCACGTTGAAGATAGCGTCCGTGTTCAGCTGCACCCCTTGCTGTCGGCGGGCCCACCGGGCAAAGGTCTCCTTGTTGCAGCGCTTGATCTCCTCCAGCCGGGCCAGCACCGCCCCATCCTCAGCATAGGGATCCAGTTCCTGCAAATGGCCCGCATGGGTCAGATAACCGTCCCCGATGAGCTCCCGGATCAACCCGTCCAGACCGGGGTTGATCTGGCTGAGCCAGCGGCGATGATCCACGCCGTTGGTGACGTTCTTGAACTTCTCCGGCTCCATTCGGCAGGCGTCCCGGAACACATCATGGCGCAGGATATCCGAGTGCAGAGCGGACACGCCGTTGATGGCCATACCGCCGGCGATGCAGAGGTTGGCCATCCGCACCACGCCGTCCCAGATGACCGCCATCTTGGCGGTCTTTTCGGGGTCGTGATAGAAGCTCTCCACCTTCTCCTGCCAGCGGCGGGCGATCTCCTGCAGGATCTGCCACACACGGGGCAACAGCGTCTCGAACAGCTGCTGGGGCCAGCACTCCAGCGCCTCCGCCAGTACCGTGTGGTTGGTGTAGGCCACGGAGCAGGTGGTAATGTGCCACGCCTCGTCCCAGGAAAGGCCCGCATCGTCCACCAGAATACGCATCAGCTCCGGGATCACCAGCGCCGGATGGGTGTCGTTGATCTGGATGACGTTCTTCTCGTGGAAGTTTTTCAGGGTGCCGTAGGTCTGGATGTGCTGCCGTGTGATGGACTGCATGGTGGCCGAAACGAAGAAATACTGCTGCTTCAGCCGCAGGGACTTGCCCTCATAGTGGTTGTCCTCCGGATACAGCACCTTGGAGATGACGTCCGCCATGGCCCGCTCCTCCCCGGCCCGCAGGTACTGCCCCTCGCTGAACAGCTTCATGTCGATGGGCTTGGGACTCTTGGCGTCCCACAGCCGCAGGGTGTTCACCTGCTGGGTGTCGTACCCGGCGATCTCCATGTCGCACGGCACCGCCAGCACACGGGTATAGTCCTCATGCACCACCATCAGGTGGCCGTTGTCCCACCGGGTGCGGACCTTGCCGCCGAAGTGGACCTCCTCCGTCTCCTGCGGCTTGGGCATGAGCCACGCATCGCCCAGATTCTTCCAGTCGTCGGGCAGCTCCACCTGCTGGCCGTCCACGATCTTCTGCTTGAAGATACCCAGCTCGTAGCAGATGGAGTAGCCGGTGGCGGGGATCTCCAGCGTGGTCATGCTGTCCAGATAGCAGGCCGCCAGACGGCCCAGACCGCCGTTGCCGAGACCGGCATCCGGCTCCATGTCGAAGATGTCCGCCGCCTTGAAGCCCAGCGCCTCCACGGCCCCTGTCAGCGGCTCCAGCAGCTCCAGATTGTAGGCGTTCTTCATCAGGCTGCGTCCCATGAGAAACTCCATGGACATATAGTGGACCTTCCGCTTCTCCTGACTGTCCACCTCCTCACGGGTACGCACCCCCCGCTCGGCCATGATATCCCGCAGCACCAGAGCGCAGGCCTTCATGATCTCTCCGTCGGTGGCCTGCTTCTCCGTGCAGCCGTAGTTCAGCCGCAGCTTCTGCACGATGGCCTCCTGCAATGTTTCCTTCGTATAAGTCATAGATATCCTCCTGTATTGCATCCGGGGCTTACCGCCCCAGCAGCTTTCCATAAATATTCCGGTAGGCCCCGGCGCTGCGATCCCAGCTGAAATCGCCCTCCATGCCCCGCCGCCGCACCATGCGGAAGCCCTCTGCATCGCCGTGGTACAGGCCCACCGCCTGCCCAATGGTGTCCAGCATGGCCCCGGCGTCGTAGGCGGCAAAGACATAGCCGTTGCCGTCGGGCTGCCCCACCTGACAGGACCGGACGGTGTCGTTGAGACCGCCGGTCTGCCGGACGATGGGTACAGCACCATAGCGCATGGCGATCATCTGCGACAGGCCGCAAGGCTCACTCTTAGAGGGCATCAGAAACAGGTCGCTGCCGGCATAGATGCGGCGGGACAGGCCTTCGTTGTAGCCGATCCAGGCACACAGCCGTCCCGGATAGCGGTTCTGAGCGTGGCGGAAGAAATTCTCATATCCACCGTCACCGCTGCCCAGCACCACCAGCTGACAGCCGGTGGCCATGATGCCATCCAGCGCCTGACACACCAGATCCACGCCCTTGTGTCCCACCAGCCGGGTCACCATAGAGAGGACCGGTGTCCCCTCCTCCTGAGCAAGGCCCAGCTCCTGCTGAAGTGCCGCCTTGCATAAGGTCTTCCCCTCCGACTCCGCCGCCGTGTATCGGGCGGGCAGATCGGGGTCGCACTCCGGGTCATAGCTCACCATATCGATGCCGTTGAGCACGCCGGAGAATTTCCACTGGATGCTGCGCACCACGCTGTCCAGTCCGGCGGCATAGGCGCTCTCCCGCAGCTGGGCGGCGTAGGTGGGGCTGACGGTGGTCACGGCGTCCGCCGTCACCATGGCCCCCTTCATGAGGTTCACGCACCCATCCATCTGTAGAACGCCGCTCTCATACCAGTCTCCCCGGTTCAGGCCGAAAAGATCCTCCACCGTGTCGGCGCCGTACTTGCCCTGATACTCGATGTTGTGAATGGTGAACACGGTGGAAACGTTTTCAGCCACAGTTTTCAAGTAAATCGGCACCAGTGCAGTCTGCCAGTCGTTGCAGTGGATCACCTCCGGCCGCCACTCCAGCATGGGAAGCACCGACACCACCGCCTTGGAAAAGAAGGCAAACCGCTCTCCATCGTCCATCTGGCCATACAGCGCCCCACGGCGGAAGTACCGCTCGTTATCCAGAAAATACCAGACGACGCCCCGATACTCCAGCGAGAACAGGCCGCAGTACTCATGCCGCCACGCCAGGTCCACATAGGTATAGCCGTGCCAGCGCATTTTCTCTCTCCATGCGTCCGAAACTTGCCCGTACAGCGGCAGGATCACCGCCGCACGATCCCCACCGGCAGCCACCGCCGGCGGGAGACTTCCCAGCACATCCGCAAGACCTCCGGTCTTGCAGAAGGGAGCCGCCTCGCTGGTCACATATAAGATATCCATGCCGTTACCTCCTTGTGTCCCCTCCCCGCAGCCTGCGGGGAGGGACGTGATTCGTTTATACGGTGGCGTTGCGGGCCACCACCACAGGATAGCTCTCGTCTCCAATGAGGGTGCGTCCCTCCCGGATGGTCACAGCCTTGTCGGCAATGACGCAGCGCAGGGTGGCATCCTTTTTCACCACCGTGCCCTTAAAGAGCACGCAGTTCTCCACCTGCGCTCCCTTCTCTACCCGGACACCCCGAAACAGAATGCAGTTTTTCACGCTGCCCTGAATATCGCAGCCATCGGCAATGAGGGAGTTCTCGCACACCCCGGCAGGGTCCAGATACGCCGGAGGCGCATCGTTCTCCTTGGCCAGAATGGGCCGCCGGGGGTCGAACAGCAGCCGCCGCTGCGCCGGGTCCAGCAGCTCCATGCTGCGGCGGTAGTAGGTCTGTACCGTATCGATGCGGGCGGCATACCCCTGCCACACATAGGCGTGCAGATGCAGCCGATCCTTCTGATCCTGTAAAATGTGGTGGCGGAAGCTGTACCGGTTGTGGGCCATGCACTCCTCCACCAGCTGCACCAGCAGCTCCCGCCGCAGGATGCACACGTTCAGGCAGCGGTAACCCGCCGGGGTGTGGACGTCGTAGGCCACATCCACGATGCGGCCCTGTTCATCCATCTCCAGATAGGTATCGCTGGGGTCGCCGGGCTCCGCCGTACAAACCTCCGTCAGGTCGGCCCCGGAGGCGATGTGCTCCTGCAATACCTGCTCCAGCGGCAGATTGATGACCAGATCGCTGTCCGCCAGCACCACATACTCCTGCCTGATCTCCCGTAGGTACTCCAGCACGCAGCCCAGTGCCTCCACCTTCCCCCGGAAGCGTCCGGCGGAGGTGCGGCTCTCGGCATAGGCGAAGGCCGGCAGCAGCGTCAGCCCGCCCCGATTGCGGCTCAGATCCCAGCTGCGGCCGTTGCCCAGATGATCCAGCATACTCTGGCACTTGCCGTGCATGATGACGCCCACATCGTGGATCCCGGCGTTGACCATGCTGGAGAGCATAAAGTCCACCACCCGGTAGTTGCCGCCAAAGGGCATGGAGCCGGGGATGCGGTGGGCGATCAGATCCCCCAGCCCCGTGGGCTTTCCGTAAGAAAAGATGATGCCGTGCATGGTGTGGTTCATGCCTTCACCTCCCCGTGATGCCGGTCCAGCAGAGTCTTGGCGGGGACGATCTCCCCGTCCCCTATCACGGTACCGGGTCCCAGCACCGCCACGCCCCAGTCATCCGGATCCTGTGCCGTCTCCGGCGGAGCGCCCACCTGAGCGTCCCTGCCGATGCGGCAGCTCTCACCCACGATGGCGTACTGCACCACGGCTCCCGACTCCACCACGGCGCCGGGCATCAGCACGGAGTAAGAGACGACGGCCCCCTCCCCCACCTGGGTGTTGTAGCTGAGGACGCTGTTCTTCACCTCGCCCAGCACCTCGCAGCCCTTGGCCACGACGCTGTTGCCGATGTCCGCCTTGGATCCCACATAGGCCGGGGGGCAGGAGGGCGTGCGGCTGTAAATAGGCCACCGGCGATCCAGCAGGTTCAGTCCGGAGCCGGGACTCAGCATATCCATGTTGGCGTCCCACAGGGACACCAGCGTCCCCACGTCCTTCCAGTAGCCGTCAAAGCGCCATGCGGTCATCCGCTCCCCCGCCGCCAGCATGGCGGGGATGATGTTCTTGCCGAAGTCGTTTTCCGAGGTGGGGTCCGCCTCGTCGGCCACCAGATACTCCCGCAGCTTGCTCCATGTGAAGATATAAATACCCATCGACGCCAGATTGCTCTTTGGCTCCTTGGGCTTCTCGGCAAACTCCGTGATGCGGTCCTCCCCGTCCACCGACATGATACCGAAGCGGCTGGCCTCCGCCCACGGCACCTCCATCACGGCGATGGTGCAGGCAGCCCCGGTCTCCTTGTGGCGGCGCAGCATCACGGCATAGTCCATCTTATAGATGTGGTCGCCGGAGAGCACCGCCACATACTCCGGATCGTACAGATCCACAAAGCCGATGTTCTGATAGATGGCGTTGGCCGTCCCCTTGTACCAGCTGGCGCCGGTGGCGCTCTGGTAGGGCGGCAGAATGTGAACGCCGCCGTCCAGCCGGTCCAGCTCCCACGGCTGACCGTTGCCGATGTAGCTGTTGAGCTCCAGCGGCCGGTACTGGGTCAGCACGCCCACGGTGTCAATACCGGAGTTGGCGCAGTTGGACAGGGGAAAATCAATGATGCGGAACTTCCCGCCAAAGGGTACCGCAGGCTTTGCCATGTCGCCGGTAAGCACATACAGCCGGCTCCCCTGTCCGCCGGCCAGAAGCATGGCGACACATTCTTTTTTCATGTCCGTCCCTCCGTTCCGTTTTTCGGTTCTGCGGGCCGCCTGGACCGGCCCTTGAGGATCACCCCGCCCAGCGGCGGGATCCTGATCCTCAGGGACCTTTCCCGCCCGTGGGAGGGAACGTCCTCCACGGTCAGCAGCCCCTCATTGCACACACCGGAGCCGCCCCACTGGAGGCTGTCGGTGTTGAACACCTCTTCATAATACCGCTTGCCCCCCGGCACGCCGAAGCGGTAGTCCTCCCACGCCTCCGGGGAGAAATTCACCGCACAGACCAGCTCATGGCCCGCCCGATCCCGCCGCAGGAACACGATGACGTTGCTGCGGTTGTCATCGGCCACCAGCCACTCGAAGCCATTCCAGTCGCTGTCGTTCTCCCACAGGGGCCGGTTTTTCCGATAAAAGCGGTTCAGCTCCCGGATACATTCATGAGTCCGGCGGCAGTCCTCCTGCTCCAGCAGATACCAGTCCAGCTGTCCGGCGAAATCCCACTCGTGCCATTGGGCCAGTTCCGTCCCCATGAAGGTCAGCTTCTTGCCGGGGTGCGCCAGCAGGTACAGGTAAAAGCCCCGCACCCCCGCCAGCTGCCGCCAGTCGTCGCCGGGCATCTTCCCCCGGAGGGAGCCCTTCATGTGAACCACCTCGTCGTGGGACACCGGCAGCACGAACCGCTCCGAGAAGGCGTACACCATGGAGAAGGTCACATCCTTGTGGTGGTACTGGCGGAACCACGGATCCATTTTCAGATAGTGGCAGATGTCGTTCATCCACCCCATGTTCCACTTGAGGTCGAAGCCCAGACCTCCCTCCTCTACGGGCCATGTGACCTTGGGCCACGCCGTGGACTCCTCCGCCGCCGTCAGGGCCGGCGGATCCATGGCGGCGGCCATCCGATTCAGATCCTGCAAAAAGGAGATGGCCTCCAGATTCTCGTGGCCGCCGTAGACGTTGGGCCGCCACTCCTGCCGGTCATAGTCCAGATACAGCATAGACGCCACGGCATCCACCCGCAGGCCGTCCATGTGGTACTCCCGCAGCCACCACGCCGCCGAGGACAGCAGGAAGCTCCGCACCTCGCCCCGGCCGAAGTCAAAGACCCGTGTCCCCCATCCGGCGTGCTCCCGCTTCAGGGGGTCGCCGTACTCGTACAGGCAGGTGCCGTCGAAATCGATGAGCCCGTGCTCATCCTTGCAGAAGTGGGCCGGCACCCAGTCCAGAATCACGGCGATCCCGGCCCGATGCATCCGATCCACGAAATATTTCAGATCCTCCGGGGTGCCGTAGCGGGCGGTGGGTGCAAAATACCCAACACACTGATACCCCCACGAGTCATCCAGCGGATACTCCGTCACCGGCAGCAGCTCCACGGCGTGATAGCCCATGTCCCGAACATAGGGGGCCAACCGGTCCGCCAGCTGCCGATAGGTGAGAAAGCTACCGTCCTCCTGCCGCTGCCAGGAGCCGGGATGCACCTCGTAGATGTTGAGCGGCCCCTCCCACAGAGGCTCCCGGCGGCGCTTTTCCCGCCATGCCGCATCCCGCCACGGATAGGGTGCCATCTCCCACAGACGGCTGGCGTTCGCCGGACGCAGCTGGCTGTAAACGCCGTAGGGATCCGCCTTCCAGCGGGTGCGCCCGTCGGCGCCCTCCACCACATATTTATAGGACTGCCCCACTTGGGCCTGCGGCACCGTGGTCTCCCAGATGCCCTCCGGCCAGCGGTTCATGGCAAGGCCCTGCCAGTCGCTGAAGTCCCCCGCCACCCGGACGCTCCGAGCATTGGGGGCATAGACCCGGAAGCACCAGCCCTCCGCCGTGCGGTGTGCGCCCAGCAGAGACTGCGCCTCCTGCCAGCTGCCCTCGAAAAACCGTTTCAGACCGCCTTCCATGCTCTCCCCTCCGTCTCCGGGGCAGGCGCAAACTCCCCTACCCCACCTTTGTGGGCTTATTTTACTCCAATCCCCTCCCCCCGTCAAGCGCCGGTGGCCGTCAAGACACCATTTCTACGAATCCCACAACGAAAAAGCGCACGGGCTATTCCGTGCGCTTTTTTCAGCCCTTTCCGCAGCTTATGAAAGCCCCACCATCCGATGCGTTCTTGCGGCGGCCGCTCGGATATGCTATACTCTCCTTATCACCGATATACATCTCCACCATGAAAGGAGCCCTCCATGCTGACCATCCGCAGAGCCGCTGCCGCCGATCAGCCGCAGCTTATGGCCATCTATCGCACGGCGCAGGAATATATGCTGCAAACCGGAAATCCCACCCAGTGGGGCCGCTCCTATCCGTCGCCGGAGCTGATCCGCTCCGATATCGCTCAGGGCATCTGCCGGGTCCTTAGCGATGAAGCCGGGATACATGGGGTGTTTGCGCTGCTGGATACCCCCGAGCCCACCTATTCCCGGATAGAGGGTGCCTGGCGGAACGACGCCCCCTACCTCACCATCCACCGTCTGGCCGGGGACGGCCGGACACACGGTCTCTTCCGCTGTGCTGCGGACTACTGCAAGGCCATTTCCCGGAATGTCCGAGCGGATACCCACGCCGACAACCGCACCATGCAGCATTTGCTGGAGGAGAACGGCTTCCTCCTCTGCGGCACGATCCATGTGCGGGACGGAACGCCCCGGCTGGCATACCATTGGACGGCAGACCGCCTGTGACCTGTACGCCATCCACCGCCTTGCGGCCCCAGCACTCCCCCATACAGCACGCAAAAAGACCCGGCGCATGATGCGCCGGGCCTTCTCATCACTGTTTCTGCTGCAGGTCAGCCGCTTACTCCTGATCCTCATCTTCGGCGTCCGCCAGATCGCTCAGGTCGAACTCCAGCTTCTCGCCGCAGTTGGGGCAGCGGATCTCGCCGCTCTCCAGCGTGTCCTCATCGAACACGATCTCCTCCTCGCAGACGGGGCAGGTGGTCTCGAAGTACTCCTCGTCGTCATCCTCGTCCTCGTCATACTCGTCGTCATCGTCCTCCAGCTCGTAGAGGGCCTCCTCCACCTCGCACAGGTCGTCGCTGACGGCGTCCAGACCGTCCTCCACGTCGCACAGCTCGTCCTCCAGATCCTCGAACTTCCCGGACATATCGTCCAGCACGTCGATGATGGCGGCAATGAGCTTGCCCTCCTTGGACTCGGTGTCCAGAGCCAGCCCCTCGGCCAGACCCTTCAGATACGCTACCTTCTCAGAAATCTCCATGTTTGTTCTCCTTTCTAAGTACGGTGGTCCTTTCCTTACTTGGCCCGGCCGATGTACTCGCCGGTACGGGTGTCGATACTGATCTTATCACCGATGTTGATGAACAGGGGCACCTTCACCTCAGCGCCGGTCTCCACGGTGGCGGGCTTGAGGGTGTTGGTGGCGGTGTTGCCGGCCAGACCGGGCTCGGTCTCGGTGACCTCCAGATCCATGAAGTTGGGACACTCCAGACCAAAGACGCTGCCCTTGTAGCTCAGCACCTTGCAGACGGTGTTCTCGGTGACGAAGCGGAAGGCATCGCCCAGAATATCCTTGTTCAGGGGGACCATGTCATAGGTCTCCTGATCCATGAAGTAGTACAGGTCGCCGTCGTTGTAGCTGTAAGCCATGTCCTTGCGCTCCACAAAGGCCTCCTCGAACTTAGCAGTAGGGTTGAAGGAAGTCTCGGTGACGGCGCCGGTCACCACGTTCTTCATCTTGGTGCGGACGAAGGCAGCGCCCTTGCCGGGCTTGACGTGCTGGAACTCCACGACCGTCATGATCTTGCCCTCGTACTCGAAGGTCTTGCCGTTTCTGAAATCACCGGCGGTAATAGTTGCCATAGTTGTATCCTCCCATATTATGAGAAAATCTCCTTCTGTGGGAGTATTTCCTCGGATTCATGAATTAGCACAGCAGTTATATTTTACATGATATGTCCCGTTTTGGCAAGGGCTTTACCATATTTTTTCCCGCTTTCCGGGGAAATTATGTGTGCCGGCGGCGGCAGACGGCCTTAAAGGGCGCCTGCAAGGCGTGGAGCACCCGGTTCCATGCGCCCTTCGGCCCTCCGGCAGGCTCCACCATCAGAGCCAGTACCCCCGCCAGATTGGCCCCCAGCATATCCGTCAGCAGCTTATCCCCTATCATGGCCGTCTCGGCGGCGGTGGCCCCGGCCTGCTCCATGGCCCGGTGAAAGCCTGTGGTCCGGGGCTTCTGTGCATGACCCACATAGGGGATGCCCAGCTCCCGGCAAAAGGTCTCCACCCGGCGGGAGGAGCGGTTGTTGGACAGGATCATCACCTGCACCCCGCCTTCCTCCATGCGGCGCAGCCACTCCCTTACCCGGTCGTCCGGGTGGGGGACGTACTTAGGCGCCAGCGTATAGTCCAGATCGCTCAGCAGCAGACGGATACCCCGCTGCCGCAGATACTCCGGGGTGATCTCCTCATAGGTTTCAAACAGCCGATCCGGCACCAGTGATACTCGCATACATCCGCTCCTGCCTACATAGTCTGCCTATGGCATCCACGGGCAGAGGAGAACGCTTCCGCATCATTCCGGGCCTCCTCTCTGCCTGTCAGCGCTATCATACCATGAAATCCGCCGGATGACAAGGGGGACTGAACATGACGCTGTATCTCACCGCCGCACCGGACCGGCTGGCGCAGGCCAGAGCCGCCACGGCCCAGCTGGCCCATGCGGCCTACCGCATCGGGCTGGGCTCCCAGCTGCTGGCAGCGCCCCTCCCGGCGGCGCTGCGGGGTGGCCTGATGGTGGTATCTGACCGGCAGGCCCCAACAGTGGAGCAGCCGGAGCCGCTGGCCCGTCAGCTGGTGCGGGTGTGTCTGCGGCGGGGCTTTTCCGGGGTGGTGCTGGATCTGGAGGAGCTGCCGGAGGGCCGGTGGGCGGAGGATCGGGCGGCCCTGATCCGGCAGCTGGCGCCGCTGCTTGGGGCCTACGGCCGCCGCCTCTATGTGCCGGAGATCTACGCCGCTGCCTCGCCGGAGACGGTAGTGCTGCTGTGTACCGCCCTCTCTGGCGGCAGCCTGCAGGGTCGTCTGGAGGAGACCTGCGCCGCCTACGGCGCTCAGCGGCTGGCGCTGGATCTGGAGCGGCTGATGATGGACTTCCCCCTGCCCTGCCCCAGCGGCGAGGGGATACGGCTGAGCCGGGAGGAGCTGGCCATACGGATGCAGGGGCGGTCCGTGTTCTACGCCGAGGATCTGTGCGCCCGGTACTTCACCTATCGCCGGGGCGGCCAGACGCACTTCGTTCTCTTTGACGATGCCGGGACACTGAGGCGGAAAATAGAGATGGGGCAAGCGCTGGGCATCCGGGAGGGCTTCGTGATGCTGCCGGAGGTGGAGGATCTCACGGGATCTCTCTTCACCGGGGAAGGCTGACGCATGGAAAATCTGAAAAAACGAAGGTCTGAGCAGATGCTCAGACCTTCGCAGTGAGATCAATAATATCTCTTGTTTCTGTTCTTGCGGGCAGCCTCGGACTTCTTGCGGCGCTTCACGCTGGGGCTTTCGTAGCACTCTCTCTTACGCACCTCAGCCAGAACGCCAGCCTTCGCACAGCTTCTCTTGAAACGCTTCAGAGCGCTATCCAGAGACTCGCCTTCCTTGACGTGTACTTCGGACATCTATTTTTCCCTCCCTCCGATGCACCCGGCTATTTCCAGGGTGCTCTTTAAGAGCCACTATACATGACTTTAACAGGGGATATTATACCGGGAAGTATGGTACTTGTCAAGGCATTTTCAGAAAAAACGGCGGGAATTGCGAAAAAAGTCCCGCCTGTCGATACAGGCGGGACTTGCATTCAAAACGGTACTGATTTAGCTTATTGCAATGCCGTCAATGGTCAGTTTACCGGTGGTGCCGGGAACAAAGCGTCCGTACAGCTCGCTCTGATCGGCAGGAGCGGTCTTGCCGTCCTGTGCAAGGGTATTGCCGGTAGAAACGGTATTGTTGATGGTGACCTGGCCAACATTGGCCGTACCCACCACTACGCCGACACGCCAGCTGCCATCATCCGTGGAGTGCAGTTTGGTATTCGTCACCGTGCAGCCGGTGATGGAGTGATAGGTGGCGGGGTTTGCACCGGCGTGACCGATGATACCGCCCACAGAGCCTTTGGCCGTGATTTCGCAGTTGTCCACAGAGCATTTGGTGATGGTCACATAGGTATCCACCGGGCCGTTATCTGGGTTGTTATAGCCGGAGGACCAGCCCACAAGGCCACCCACACGAGCGCCAGCGGTGCTGGTGATGGTGGAATTGGTCAAATGGCAGTTGACCAGATCGATTTTCGGCATGGAATCCACATTGCAGATGAATGCACCGATGCCCTGCGTATTGGTGCTGTCGTTGATGGTCATCTTATCCAACGTCAGATCCTTGATCACGATACCGGAGGTACCGGCAAAACCGCCGGCGAACAGAGCGTTGTTCAGGCCGGAGATGGTATGGTTGTTGCCCTCCACCGTAATGACACCGGCGCCACGATAACCATCCACCGTAATGGGCGTCCAGGTCTCGCCCTCTGCCAGCGTGATATCCTCGTTGATGATGACCTTGTTGTCGCCGGAGCCTGCATCCGTGAGGGTGGTCAGTGCCGTTCTCAGCTCCTCAGCCGTTGCAACGGTAACGGTGGTGGGTACCTTTGCGGGATACTCGGCAGCGTTATCGTATCTGTTGTTGAAGCTGTCGCTCTCTACGGTGTCCTGCGTAGCCACCACGGTGATGGTGATGTTCTTGAGCTCCTTGCCCATGTAATCATTGCCGGCAGCGGTATCCATCGTACCGGTGAGGGTGATCAGACCGGTCGATGCCTTATCCGTACCCTTGGCGGTCAGGTGACCTTCCTGATGGATGTCAAAGATCGCTCCATCCGCCGTCTTATAGGTAAAGGTGATGACCTTCAGCAGGCCAGAGTCACCCTCCAGCCCGGTAACAACGATTTTGTACTTCAGGGCCAGATTGCCCTTGTTGACGATCTGGAAGGGGGTCAGCTCATAGGTGCAGCCCGGCTCCCACAGGGGATTCTGCTCTTCGTCAAAAGCGGTACCCTCCTGCGTTTTCCATGCCAGATTTTTGATTGCATTGCCGTTTTCGTCCTGAATCTCGATATCCAGATTACCGGCCTGAATTTTGTTGACACCGGTGCTTGCGGTGTCGGTGAACCATGCGAAGGTAGCGCCTACCAGCATAGCCAGGCACAGAACCATAGCCATGACGCTGCCCAGCAAGGCCCGTTTGGTGGACTTGCGATTTGTCATGATATCTTCCTCCTATTTTCTTATGTGTGACCGATGGGGCGTCTCAAGGGGAGTACGGATCGCCACAGCCCGGCTGCGGACCGGTCTACCCCGTCGTGCCAGACGATCTTCAGCCACTTCGTGTCATGAAAATCGGGACACATCCTCGAAATCGCCTTGCTGCATCCGCCGCTGGCGGCGCTGCGGCGATTTCCGCAATGACATTTCTGTTCATGTCTTTGCAAAGAGGCGCAGCCCAACGTGGGGATCCGTATTCTCTTTGGAACACCCTTTATCATTTCATTGAAATGATAACCGCCCATGGGCGGTTCGGTGCGCACTGTATATACATGGATATTAGCACTTCTTCTGACTGTATGCAAGAGGGGACATCGATTTTCGTCGATCTGACACAAAGGTTTAGAACGTACTTATGCAGTATCATATAAAAAACCACATTTCCCGGGGGGAAAGGGGGATTTTTTCGGGCAGAAAAAGCGCCGCCTCCCTTCGTGGGAGGCGGTGCTTCTGCGTTTTTACTTGGCGGGCTTGACGATGAGGTTGATGAGCTTATTCTTCACCAGAATGGTCTTAACGACCGTCATGTCGCCGGTGGCCTTCTGAACCTTATCCAGCGCCAGAGCGGCGGCCTTCACCGTCTCCTCGTCGCTGTCCATGGCCACGGTGACGGTGCCCTTGAGCTTACCGTTGACCTGCACGGCCATCTCCACGTGGGAGTCCACGGTCTTGGACTCGTCCCAAGTGGGCCAAGGCATCTGCATGGCCATCTTGCCGGTCTTGGCGGCGTAGCCGGTGAGCTCCCACATCTCCTCCACCATGTGGGGGGCGAAGGGAGAGAGCATCAGCATCAGCTGCTGCAGGTCGCCGCGGGTCAGGCCGGAGGAGTAGAACTCGTTGACCATGGCCATGAGGGCGGCAATAGCGGTGTTCATCTTCAGGTCGTCGATATCGGTGGTGACCTTCTTGATGGTCTTGTGGATGATGGAGGCGTTCTTCCCGGAGATCTCATCGCTTTCCTGCGCCAGCTCCATGAGGTTCCAGCAGCGATCCAGGAAGCGCTTGGAGCCCTTGACGGCCTCGTTGGACCATGTGACGGCCTTCTCGAAGTCACCGATGAACATGATGTGCAGGCGCATGGTGTCGGCGCCGTACTGGGCCACGATATCGTTGGGATTGACTACGTTGCCGCGGGACTTGGACATCTTCTCGCCGCCCTCGCCCAGGATCATGCCGTGGCTGGTGCGCTTGGCATAGGGCTCCTTGGTGGGCACCACGCCGATGTCATAGAGGAACTTGTGCCAGAAGCGGCTGTACAGCAGGTGCAGGGTGGTGTGCTCCATGCCGCCGTTGTACCAGTCCA
>OLPH01001439.1_pt1 | contig 23472 bp, 16 predicted proteins | sample 1672951 | NCBI WGS metagenome assembly OLPH01 (sample SAMEA3136740, study PRJEB25190) | human gut metagenome | reverse complement strand
GGCGCGGCGCTCGAAGTGATCGTCCGCGCCGAAGGCACCCGAGCGATGCCCTACGTGCTCGCCGCACTGGAAAAGGGCGACATCCAATACCGCAACGCCGCCCTGCGCTACATCGGCGACAAGGCCGACGACGCGGTCTACGCCACGATCGCCGCCGACCGCAAACGATTGAGCGACGAGGCGTGGGCCGACGTGATCGAGTGGTTCGGCGTGCGTCACGCCGCGTCGCAGACCGGAGCGGTAACCGAAGCCGTCGGCTCGTCGAACGACGCCGTGGCTCTGGCCGGCATCCGTGCCGCAGGCCGCCTGGGCGGCGACGAGGCGCTCGCCGCGCTGATCGCCGCGCTCGGCGGCCCGCACTCCGACGCCGCGGCACAGACGCTGCTGGCCTTCAACGGCCGTATCGACGAAGGCGTCGTCAAGGCACTCGACGGCCGAGGCACGATGCAGGTACAGGCGCTCAACCTCGCTGCCGCACGGCGTATCGACGCCGTCGCGGACAAGGTCTTCGCCCTGCTCGACGCACCGGACGCCGCCGTCTCGGAGGCCGCCTACCGTGCGCTGGCCAGCATCGCCGCCCCCGCCGACGTCGACCGCCTGAGCCGGCTGCTCGACACTGCCGACGCGGCACATGCCGGACAGCTCTCGGCTGCGCTCACCCATGCCGTACGCACGCTCGCACCTGAAAAGCAATACGAGACCGTCTACGCCCGGATGAGCGCCTCGCCCCGTCCCGAACGTTACTACCCCACACTGGCGCAGACCGGTACGCAGCAGGCGATCGACTGCCTGGTGGAGAACTTCGCCGGCAGCCGCCGCGCCGAAGCCTTCGACGCGCTGCTGCGCGTCGAAGCTCCGCAGATCGCCGGCGTGCTCTATACGATCGCCGCGGGCAATCCCGATCTGGCCGACCGCGCGCTGACGCGCTACACGGCCTGCGTGGCGGCGCTCGACGCGACGCCCGTGCGCAAATACCAGCTCTACCGCCAAGCGCTCGAACTGAATCCCTCGCCGAAGATCGCCGTCGGCATCCTGCGCAAGCTGGAAGGCATCCGTGAATTCCCGGCGCTCGTGCTCGCCGGCCGTTATCTCGACGACGAGGCGACGGCGCGCGCCGCTGCGGCTGCCGTCAAGACCATCGCAGCGAAAAGCGCCCGCCCGCTCGGCGGCGACACGGTACGCGCCCTGCTCGAAAAGAGCCGCGACATCTACCGCGAATGGGCCAAGAGCGACGCCGACGCCGGCTATGCCGTCGACGAGCTGACGCTGATGCTCTCGAAACTCCCCGCCGAAGGGTTCGCCGCCGTCGCGACCGACCTTGCGCAGTGGAGCGCCGTCACAGCCGATCCCGCCCGCCGCGCCACGATGAAGGCCGCTGCGCTCAAACGGGCCGAGGCGGCCGCCGCGAAGGCGATGCAGCAGAGCTGGACCACGGCCGACGGCACGATCGCCTATGCGGGCGGCGAGCCGAGCACGATCGCCGCACCCGGCACCTACGAGAACTTCGAATTCTGGATCGACTGCCGCACACGAGGCGCCGCCGGCATCGCCGTGCGTTCGACCAACCGGATCGGTCTGGGCGGCGACGCGGGGTCGGGTGCACTGACCGGCAACCGCACCCACGCATCGACCCCCGCGGTCGATGCCGACAACGCCGACGGCGAGTGGAACACGCTCCACGTCAAGGTCGTGGACGACCGCGTGACCGTCGAGGTCAACGGCCGCACCGTAACCGAAAACGTCATCTTGGAGAATACCTGCGCGCCCGGCGAAGCGGCCTACGCGAGCGGAGCGATCGAGCTGCTGGGCGAAGGCGATGCTGCGGAGTTCCGCGACTTCTACCTGTGCGAGCTGCCCGCGACGCCCGTCTTCGAACTCTCGCCCGAAGAGCGGGCCGAAGGCTACGAAGTGCTCTTCGACGGCCGTTCGCTCCACAAGTGGACGGGCAACACGACCAATTACGTCCCGCAGGAGGGAACGATCTACGTCACCGCATCCTACGGCGGCAAGGGCAATCTCTACACGGTCGAGGAGTACGGCGATTTCATCCTGCGCTTCGAGTTCCGCTTCCTGCGCGAAGGGGTCAACAACGGCATCGGCCTGCGTACGCCGATGGGCGTCGACGCCGCCTACCACGGCATGGAGATCCAGATCCTCGACCACGACGCCCCGATCTACAAGAACCTGCGCGTCTACCAGCAGCACGGCTCGGTCTACGGCATCATTCCGGCCAAGCGGATCAAGTTCGGCGAGCTGGGCACATGGAACGTGGAGGAGATCCGCGCCGTGGGCGACCGCATCACCGTGACGGTCAACGGCGAGGTGATCCTCGACGGCGACATCCGCGAAGCGTGCCAGGGACACAACGTCTCGGAGGACGGCTCCAAGAAGAATCCCTACACCGTGGACCACCGCAACCACCCGGGACTCTTCAACAAGAAGGGGCACATCGGTCTGCTCGGACACGGCGCAGGCATCCAGTTCCGCAACATCCGCATCAAGTCTCTCGACGCGAAGACACAGAACGGGAAATAGACGACCTCGGCAGGACGCGCTCCCGCGACGAACAACCCACCGGCCGGAGACACCGCGTCTCCGGCCGTTATCGAAACGACCGTTCCAGACCGGCGAAGGCAGCGCACCCGAAAACAGGCTGCTGGACACAGGAAACGGCCGCAAACACAAACTCCGATCCATGAATTTCCAGAAAGTCCCCGAAGGGCGTCCGCTGCGCATGGCGGTCATCGGCGCGGGCAACCGGGCCAACAAATACTTGGAATACGCACGGCGGCACCCCGAACGGCTGCAACCGGTGGCCGTCGTCGACGGCAACGAACTGCGGCGCAACGAAACGGCCGAGCGGTTCGGGCTTGCGTCCGAACGCCGCTACGCCGACTACGACGCATTCTTCGCCCGACCGGCCGACGCCGACGCCGTGCTCATCACCACGCCGGACGACGTCCACTTCGATCCCTGCATGAAGGCGATCGACGCCGGACTCCACGTGCTGCTCGAAAAGCCGATCGCACAGCGGCTCGACGAATGCCGCGCCATCGCGCGCCGCGCCCGCGAACGGGGTGTGCTGGTAGGCATCTGCCACGTGCTGCGCTACCACCCCTACTTCGCCAAGATTCGGGAGATCGTCGATTCGGGCGAGCTGGGACAGATCATCTCCGTCAATCACGTCGCGGCGGTGGGTATCGACCGCACGACGCACAGCTACGTCCGCGGCCCCTGGCGGCGCGAAGAGACCTCCAACCCGATGCTGCTGGCCAAGTGCTGCCACGACGTCGATTTCCTGCTCTGGATCACCCGAAGCCCCTGCCGCAAACTCAGTTCGTTCGGTTCGCTGCGCTGGTTCCGCGCAGCCAACGCGCCGCAGACGAGCGCCGAACGCTGCATCGACTGTCCGGTGGAGCACGACTGCCCCTATTCGGCCGTCGACCTCTACTGCACGCGCCGCGACTGGATATCGAACTTCGACGTACCGCAGGGACGCACGCTCGACGAGGTGCTCCTGGAAGAACTGCGCCACGGCCCCTACGGCCGCTGCATCTACCGCTGCGACAACGACGTGGTCGACCACCAGCTGCTCACCATGGAACTCGCGGACGAGACGATCCTCTCGCTCTCGATGGACATCTTCACGCAGGACGACTGCCGGCGCACCCACATCAAGATGACGCACGGCGAGATCTTCGGCGACGAACGCAAGCTCCACGTGCATCGCTTCCGCCGCGGCCACAACCGCGTCTACGATTTCGAGGAGCTGGCGGGGCACCCCTTCCATGCGGGCGCCGACCTGCGGCTGATCGAAGATTTCGTCGACGCGCTGACCCGCCCCGGCCACCCTTTCCTCTGCACGATCGAGGATTCGATCGAGAGCCACCGCATCTGTTTCGAGGCCGAGCGCAGCCGCCGCTGCGGCGAAACGATCCGGCTGGAATAACGTCCGAGGGGCACGGAACGCCCCCCCCGAAACCGTATGAAGCGACACCCTCTTTCGCGATAGGCGCGAAGAGGGTGTCGCCGTTATCGCCCGTTTCGTCGACGGAAAAAGCCCGTCCGTCTATTTTAATTGCATTCGCGCGCGCCGTGCGGTAGCTTCGCGGCAAAACGGAATGTCATGAATCGCAAACTGCTGACAGGATGCGCCGCACTGCTGATCTGGCACGCGGTCGCGGCGCAGGACTCGCTGAAAGTCTGGACGCTGCAAACGTGCCTCGACTATGCGCTGGAAAACAATATCCAGTTGCAGCAGAGCCGCAACGACTACCTCTCAGGGCTCGAAGATACCCGCGAAGCGAAGGCCGCACTGCTGCCGTCGCTCGCAGTCTCGGCGACACAGGGCTACACGAACTACCCCTCGTCGAACGCCGAAGACAACAACAGCTACACCGGCACTTACGGAATCAACGCAGGGCTGACGCTCTACGAAGGCGGCAAACTGCGCACGGCGGTCAAGGAACAGAGGCTCCAAAACCGCATCGACGCACTCTCGGTCGCCGAATCCGCGAACGACATCCGCATCGCCATCGTCGAAGCCTACATGCAGGCGCTCTACGCCGCCGAAGCCGTGGAGGTAGCCGCCGGTACGGCCGAAGTCTCGCGCGCCCAGCGCGACCGCGCCGAGCAGATGTGGCAGGCGGGATCGATCAGCAAGGTCGATTTCGCCCAGCTCGAAAGCCAGTATGCGAGCGACCTCTACCAAGTAGTCGTCGCCCGGTCGTCGCTCGACGACTACAAGTTGCAGCTCAAACAGCTGCTCGAACTCGACATCACGGAGGAGATGAATCTTGCCGCGCCCGCAGAGGGAGAAGAGACCGTCTTGCAGGCCCTGCCCGCCAAAACCGACATCTACGCGACGGCGCTCGACGCCATGCCGCAGATCGAACGGGGGCGGCTGGGCGTCGAGACGGCGGAGTTGGGGATAAGAGAGGCGCGCGCAGGATTCTATCCCTCCGTTTCGCTTACGGCCGGCCTCGGCACGGGACACATGACGGGCGGCGGATTCCAGTCGGGAAGTCAGGTCTGGAACCGCTTCAACGAGAATGTCGCGCTCTCGGTCAGCATCCCGATCTTCTCGAACCGCAAGAACCGGACGGCCGTCAACAAGGCGCGCATCGCCGCCTCGAACAGCCGTCTCGAACAACTCGGTCTCAAAAAGGAACTGCTCCGCAAGGTCGAGTCGGCCTACCTCGACGCCATCTCGTCGCAATCGCGCTACACGGCCGCCCGGCAGAAGGAACGCTATGCCCGGCAGAGCTACGACCTCACCGACGAGCAGTTCCGCGTCGGCCGGAAGAACACCGTCGAACTGATTACGGCGCAGAACGAACTTTCGTCGGCACGGCAGGAGGTGTTGCAGGCCAAGTACATGGCGCTGCTCAACATCAGGCTGCTCGACATCTATCAGGGACGATAGCCCCTCCGGAGATCGAAAACGACCGCTGAAAACAAACGAAAAGCACATGAAGATGAAACGAAAAAGCACGGCCGTCCTCGTCGCGGCCCTCGTCGCGGCCTGCGGGCTCTGGTTCGCGCTGCGCCCTTCGAAGCAGACCGGAATCACGCTGGAAACGGCTGCGACGAGCCGCATCACGATCCGCAACTCCGTCACGGCTACGGGAACGGTGGAGCCGGTCACCGAAGTGGAGGTGGGTACGCAGGTGTCGGGGATCATCGACCGGCTCTACGTCGACTACAACGACGTGGTGAAAGCCGGACAACTCATCGCCGAAATGGACAAGGTGACCCTGCAAGCCGAACTGGAATCGTCGCAGGCCGAGCTGGCGAGCTGCAAGACCGAATACGAATACCGCATGAAGGAGTACTCGCGCACGCGCACCCTCCACGAGAAGGAGCTGGTAAGCGACGCCGAATACGACGAAGCCCTCTACCTCTACGAGAAGGCGCGCAACGCCTACGAACAGGCCCAGGCCGCCATCGTCAAGGTCAAACGCAATCTGGGCTACGCGACGATCACCTCCCCGATCGACGGCGTGGTCATCAGCCGCGCCGTGGAGGAGGGGCAGACCGTGGCGGCGGGCTTCGAGACGCCGACGCTCTTCACCATCGCCAACGACCTGACGCAGATGCAGGTCGTGGCCGATGTCGACGAAGCCGACATCGGACAGGTATCCGACGGACAGCGGGTGGAGTTCACCGTCGACGCCTACCCCGACGACACCTTCGAGGGGGTGGTGGAGCAGGTCCGCCTCGAAGCGACGACCGAATCGAGCGTTGTGACCTACGAGGTGGTCATCACGGCCTACAACCCCGAACTGAAACTCAAACCGGGGCTGACAGCCAACGTGACGATCTTCACGCTCGAAAAGGACGATGCGCTGGCCGTCCCGACCAAAGCCCTGCGGTTCGTCCCCGACGGGGAGCTGCTCGCGGCGCTCGGCCTGCGTGCCGAAGCCGCCGCAGAGGCCGAACCGGGCAAACGGTAGCTGTGGGTAAAACAGGGGACGACGCTCGTACCGCGGTACGTGACCGCCGGCTCGGCCAGCGGCGAACTGACCGAGATCGTCGACGGGCTGAACGACGGCGAGGAGGTGGCCGTCTGCCTGACGGCGGAGCGGACGGAGCCCGAAGCCGCCGCCGAACGGAGTCCCTTCATGCCTGCCCCTCCGGGCGGCGACAAAAAGAAGAAATAAACCCATGAAAGAGATCATCAGACTGGACGACATCCGGCGCGATTTCCGGGTGGGAGACGAGACGGTACATGCACTGCGCGGCGTCACCTTCACGATCTGCGAAGGGGAGTTCGTCACAATCATGGGTACCTCCGGATCGGGCAAGTCGACGCTGCTCAACACGCTCGGCTGCCTCGACACCCCCTCCGCAGGCGAATACTACCTCGACGGTACGGCGGTGCGTTCGATGGACAAGAACCAGCGCGCCACGCTGCGCAACCGCAAGATCGGTTTCGTCTTCCAGAACTACAACCTGCTGCCCAAGACGACGGCCATCGAGAACGTCGAACTGCCGCTGATGTACAACCCCTCCTGTTCGTCGGCCGAACGGCGCGACCGTGCCGTGGCCGCGCTCAAAGCCGTCGGACTCGGCGACCGGCTGCTGCACCGCAGCAACCAGATGTCGGGCGGACAGATGCAGCGCGTGGCCATCGCCCGCGCACTGGTAAACGATCCGGCGGTCATTCTGGCCGACGAGGCAACGGGGAACCTCGACACGCGGACGAGTTTCGAGGTGCTGGTGCTCTTCCAGCAGCTGCACGCCGCGGGACGCACCATCATCTTCGTCACGCACAACCCCGAAATCGCACAATACAGCAGCCGCAACATCACCCTGCGCGACGGCCGCGTCACGGGCGACGTGCGCAACGCCGCTATTCTCGACGCGGCCGAGACGCTGGCTCAGCTGCCCGAACAGGAGGATTGAACATGAATTTCACGAATCTCTTCAAAATAGCCGTCAAGGCGCTCGGAAACAACAAACTGCGCGGATTTCTGACGATGCTCGGCATCATCATCGGCGTGGCGTCGGTCATCACGATGCTCGCCATCGGGCAGGGATCGAAGCGGAGCATTCAGGCCGAGATCAGCGAAATGGGGTCCAACATGATCATGATCCATCCGGGCGGCGACATGCGGGGCGGCGTCCGGCTCGACGCCGACGACATGGAGTCGCTCAAACTCAAAGATATGGAGGACATCCGCGAAAAGACCCGCTACGTCTCCTACGTCTCGCCGGCGGTCAACAGCGCCGGACAAGCGGTCTACGGCGCCAACAACACGCCCACGACGGTCTACGGCGTGAACCTCGACTACTTGGAGATCCGCCGCTACAAGATCGCCGACGGCGATGCCTTCTCCGAGCAGGAGATCAAGACGGCCGCCAAGGTGTGTCTGGTAGGCAAGACGGTCGTCGACGAACTCTTTCCCGCCGGCGAAAACCCCGTGGGGCGTGTCATCCGCTTCGGTACGATCCCCTTCCGGATCGTCGGCGTGCTCGAAAGCAAGGGCTACAACAGCATGGGCATGGACCAGGACGACCTGATCGTGGCCCCCTACACGACGGTGCAGAAGCGCATCCTCGCCATCACGCACTTGCAGGAGATCGTCTGCTCGTCGCTGAGCGAAGCCTACACGGACGAGGCGATCGCCGAGATCAGCGACATCCTGCGCACGAACCACCGCCTCAAAGCCACGGACGACGACGACTTCTCGATCCGTTCGCAGCAGGAACTCTCGTCGATGCTCACCTCGACGACCGACATGATGACCGTCCTGCTGGCGGCCGTGGCGGGCATCTCGCTGCTGGTGGGCGGCATCGGCATCATGAACATCATGTACGTCTCCGTGACGGAGCGCACGCGCGAAATCGGCCTGCGGATGTCGATCGGCGCCAAGGGACGCGACATTCTGGCGCAGTTCCTCATCGAATCGATCCTCATCAGCGTCACGGGCGGTCTGATCGGCGTGGTATTCGGCATCGGGGCCGCCGTGGTGGTCAATCTGGCGGCGGCCTTCCCCATCTACATCCAGCCGTGGAGCGTCCTCCTCTCGTTCGCCGTCTGCACGCTGACGGGCGTCTTCTTCGGGTGGTACCCCGCGCAGAAGGCGGCGATGCTCGACCCGATCGAGGCGATCCGTTATGAATAATCGGAAATAATCGTTAATTTTGTTCGGCTATGACCGCTCTGCAATCGAAATATTCGGGCTGGCTGATCCACCTGACGGCATGGGCCGTGATCTTCGGGATGCCGCTGTTCGTCACCTCCCCCGACCGGCCGCTGATGACCGGTTCGGAGTACCTGCGCTTCCTGCTCGTACCGCTCTCGTTCATGGTGGTCTTCTACACGAACTATTTCCTGCTGATCGAACGATACCTCTTCACCCGTCAGACAGGCCGTTTCCTGGGCGGCAACGCGTTGTTGATCGCCGCGGTGATCGTCGGGCTGCACCTCCTGTTCCGCTACGTGCTGCCGCCCGATGCGCAGCACCCGCCCCTGCCGCGGCCGTGGCAGGACTCCGTGCGTTTTTTCGCCGGAAACGCCGCGCTCTACCTGCTGGTGGTAGGTGCGGGAGTCGCCATCCGCATGACGGGCGGCTGGTACAAGGCCGAAGCGGCCCGGCAGGAGCTGGAACACAGCCGCACGCAGGCCGAACTGCAAAACCTCAAAAGCCAGCTCAACCCCCATTTTCTGTTCAATACGCTCAACAACATCTATTCGCTCATCCAGATCGACGCCGACCGCGCGCAGCAGGCCGTCCACGACCTGAGCCGGATGCTGCGCTACGTGCTCTACGAAAGCAGTTGCCCCACGGTGCCGCTGGCCGCCGGGGTCGAGTTCCTGCGCGACTACATCGAACTGATGCGCATCCGCCTGCCGCGCCACGTGGAAGTCGGAGTCTCGCTGCCCGAAGAACCGTCGCCGACGCCCGTGGCCCCGCTGCTGTTCATCTCGCTGATCGAGAATGCCTTCAAACACGGTACGAGCAACGACAGACCGTCGTTCATCCGGATCGACATCCACGAGCGGGGCGGCGAACTGGTCTGCTGCATCCGCAACAGTTGTTTCCCCAAGACGGCTTCGGATCGGAGCGGTTCGGGCATCGGGCTGAAAAACCTCTCGAAACGGCTGGAGATGATCTATCCGCAACGCCACACCTTCGAATACGGAGAGCGGGGCGGCACCTACACGGCGTCGCTGCGCATCAAATTGCACGAACAATGAAACTGAACTGCGCGATCATCGACGACGAACCGCTGGCCGTGGAGCTGATGGCGGGATACGTGCGCAAGACACCGTTCCTGACGCTGTGCGGCTCGTTCGGCAGCGGCTCGGCGGCCTTCGACATGCTGCGCGACCGCCCCGTCGACCTGCTTTTCTGCGACATCCAGATGCCGGGGCTGAGCGGCATGGAACTTTCGCGGATGCTCCCCGCCGACACGCGCGTGATCTTCACCACGGCTTTCAGCCGCTACGCCGTCGAAGGCTTCCGCGTCAACGCGGTCGACTACCTGCTCAAACCGATCAAGGAGGAGGAGGTGCGCCGTGCGCTGGAGAAGTTGCGGCGGCTTTCGGGATTGGAACGCAGCCGTTACAGCGAGCGGGTCGAACGGCTGGCGGAGCGTGCCAACGAGCGACAGCAGGTTTTCCTGGTGCGCGTGCGCGACAAGTTCATTCCTCTGCAACGCGAGCGGATCGCCTATTGTTACACGAGCGACGAGCGGGTGACGGCCTGTACGCTCGACGGTGAGAAGTATCCGCTCGACAAGCCGCTCGAAACGTTGCAGACGTTGTTGCCGGCGAGCGATTTCTTCCGTGCCAACCGCCAGTTCATCGTCGCGCGGCAGGCCGTCGCCGAGATCGCGGTCTGGTTCGGCAGCCGGCTGGCGTTGCGTCTGAGCGTCGAAACACCCGAACGGATCGTCATCTCCAAGGCCCGGGTTCCCGAATTCAAGCGTTGGCTTACGTCGGTTCACCCTGCCGATTAGTCGGTTCACCCGCCGATTTTGCCCGTTGACCCCGCTTTCGGCACCGGAAAGCCGTTCGGGGCGTTATCTTTGTTTCGTATAAATCCGACGATGAGATCGATTGCCGACATAGCGTTTCGGGGACTGATGCCGTCTCTTGCGGCCGGAGGGGCCTCCTGTCCGATGGACGGAAGGAGATGCCGCTGCGGCGGAGTTGCGGCCGGACGGGCTCGTCGGAAGGAAACGATTCGGATGAAGCGCAGGGCCGCCGACGTACGTCGTAGAAGGTTGGAAAAAGTGGCTGTCGCCGAGAGGTCGGCTATGAAGCGTGTGTTAAACGACGTACACCGTCAACAATGGGAGAAGCAGCGGTCGGCGGACCCTGTGCATCATCTTCGCCGCGGCGTGCGGCGCAGCGGACGGGGCGCATCCGGCGTCCTACCGTCGTTCGATAAACCACTTCACATTTTAATAGGGCTTCAGAATTGATTTGGTGAAAGGGGTGTCAAGTCTCTTGACACCCTGTTTTTTGGAAGGCCGGTCCGTGTGTTTCGGACGCCGGAGCGGACAAATATAGACGGGGTATTCGCGGCGGTTTGCCGGATTTTGGCTATCTTCGCGAAGATTTGCCGATCGGCGATCGGAACGATCCCGGGAGAAAGATAAAAGAGAAGATGAGACGAACGATTTTACTGTTTGTGACATTGTTCACCGCGATGGAAATTTATGCCCAGTCGGGCAGCGTGACGGCGACCGTGATCGACGCCTCGACGCGCGAGGGCGTGCCGGGTGCCGTCGTGGAGTTTGCGCCGGCGGATCCTGCGGCGCAGAAACGTTACTTCACGACTGGGTACAAGGGGCGCGTCGAGGCGACGGTTCCCTACGGTACCTACAAGGTTTCCGTTTCGTTTCTGGGCTACGAAACGCTTGAAAAGGAGCTGAAACTGTCGGCCGCCAAAAAGTCGCTCGGCACGCTCGAGCTGGCGCCTTCGTCGACCGAGATCGAGGCCGTGGTCAAGGAGGTGAAGTCGATGCGTACGTCGCAGAAGGGCGATACGGTGAGCTACAATGCCGGAGCCTTCAAGGTGACGGCCGACGCCGATGTCGAAGGGCTGCTCAAGAAGATGCCCGGCATCACCATTACCGACGGCGAGGTCGAGGCACAGGGCGAGACCGTGAAGAAGGTCTTCGTCGACGGCAAGGAGTTCTTCGGCGAGGACGTAACTTCGGCGATCAAGTCGCTGCCCGCACAGGCGGTCGACAAGGTCGAGGTCTACGACAAGTTGAGCGATGCGGCCGAATTTTCGGGTATGGACGACGGCGAGGGGTACAAGGCGATCAATATCGTCACGAAACCCAACATGCGTCAGGGCCAGTTCGGCAAGCTCTATGCCGGTTACGGCTACCAGCCCGAAACCGAAGGAACGACGTCGAACCACAAGTACAACGTGGGCGGCAACGTCAATCTGTTCCACGGGTCGAGCCGCGTGTCGGTGATCGGGTTGTTCAACAACGTCAACCAGCAGAATTTTTCGTTCGAGGACATTCTGGGCGTGTCGGGAGGTTCGGGCGGCCGCGGTGGCGTGGGGGCGCTGATGGTGCGGCCGCAGAGCGGTGTGGCGTCGGTCAACTCGTTCGGCGTCAACTACTCCGACAGTTGGGGAAAGACCGGCCGGCAGGACAAGGTGACGTTGCAGGCCAGTTATTTCTTCAACCGTACGACGACCAAGAACTACTCGACGATAGACAAGTGGTACGAAACTCCGTCGCCGATCGATACGCTGCATACGGACGGCTATTCGAACAATACGAACGGTAACCACCGCCTCAATGCCCGTCTCGAATGGCGTATTTCGGAGAACCAGTCGCTCATGTCGCGCACGGGACTCAGTTTCCAGAGCTACGATCCTTACAGCACGACTTATGGCCACCAGTGGGGAGAGAGCGGTCTGCGCGTGGTGGACAATTTCAGCGACGGCGGCCGCACGGGAGTCAATCTGAACCAGTACCTCTCCTACCGCACGAAGCTGGGCAAGGACGGCCGCACGCTGACGCTTGACGGCAGCGTGCGCTATCGGAACAACAGAGGAGATACGGACAGCTATTCGAACCAGGCGCGGGGTATCGATCCCGATCTGATCGTCGTTCCTACGGATACCCTGCTGCTGCGCTACCAGCGTGCGCATTCGCCGTCGTTCAGCTACAACCTGCGCGGCGACGTGACCTATACCGAACCGGTTTCGCAGTATGCGCAGCTGAGCCTGCAATACCGTGTGGCCTATAACTATCAGGAGAGCGACAAGAAGGTCTACGTGACGCCGGACGACCGGTTCGAAACGGCTGGCGTCGAACCCGATCCGAGCCTGTCGCAATCGTCCAACACGGGCTATCTGACGCATCGTATCGGGCCGGGTTTCCGTATCGTGAAGGGCAAGAACCGTTTCGTGGCCAATGTCTCCTACCAGCGCGCCCAGCTGACGGGCGAGGTGCTCTCGGCGACGAAGGTCATGGGGGCGGGCGACGATGCGAAGACGTCGCACGGATTCAACAACCTGACCTATTTCCTGATGGGACAGCTCAACATCAACAAGGAGAATTCGATCCGGCTGTTCATCAACTCCTCGACCGACAACCCCGGTATCGGCGAGTTGCAGAACGTCTACGACATCTCCAACGCGCAGAGCATCTCCAAAGGTAACCCCCATCTGCGTCCCTCCTACTCGAACAACGTGCGGTTCCATTACGTGAACTCCAACGTCGAGAAGGGACGTACGTTCATGTGGATGTTCTCGATGCAGAATACGTCGAACTACATCACGTCGAGCATGGCCTACGACGTGGAGGTGGAGGTCCCGACCGGCGAAGTCGACGGCGGCGGCGATCCCGTGACCGAAACCTACAATCCGCACACCTATTCCACCTATACCAATATGGACGGCTATTGGAACCTGCGCACGCATCTGAGCTACGGATTGCCCGTCTCGTTCCTGAAAAGCAACCTCAATGTGATGGCGGGCGTCAACTACACGCTTACGCCGACGCTGGTGGCGCGCAAGGCGACCGACGGAAGCGTCTATCTGGACAACGGCGAAATCGTCGGCGGCGAGCGCAACGACGCCAGCCGTCTGAGCTACGATTTCCGTGCCGTGCTGGGCAGCAACATCTCCGAGAACGTCGATTTCACCCTTTCGTGGCACGGTGCCTACAACATCGCGAAAAACTCGTTGGTCGTCAACGATTCCGATAACAAGAACCGCTATTTCAACCATGTGGCGACCGCGGCGATGAAGTTCGTCTTCCTGAAAAGCTTCACCTTCACGGGGAATGTTTCCTACCAGCAGAATATCGGCTTCACGAACGATTACGACAACTCCTACGTGCTGTGCAACGTCTATCTGGGCAAGAAGGTCTTCCGCAACCGTCAGGGCGAGGTGATGTTCGGCGTCAACGACCTGTTCGACCAGAATACGGCCTTCTCGCGCACGACCGGTTCGGGATATACCCAGAATTCGATCAACAGTGTGATCGGACGCTACTATACCGTGCAGTTCGTCTACAACCTGCGCAATTTCGGCAAGCGCGGTTCCAAGGACATCAAGGATTACGACGGCATGGGGGCGCTGGGCGGAAACCGCAGGGGTGTCGGCCGTCCGCCTATGGGGCCTCCTCCGGGTGGCAGAGGCCCGATGTTTTGATCCGGAACGTCGGTTGAAAAGTTCGCTCCCGAACACGGAAACCCCTGCTGCGGTTCGCGGCAGGGGTTCGTCGATTTTTCGGCGAGGTTTTATTGCCCGCCTTCGTCCTGCTTCTGGCGTGTCAGGATCACGTGGATGCCGATGCAGGCCAACCCTCCGTAGACGAAGACCTGCGCCCACAGAATCCTCAGTTCGGGCATCACGTCCCGCAGCGAAGCGCCCATCGTCCGGATCCGGATGAAGGCGTTGACGCCGCTGCTGCTCGGGAAGACCTGCCCCAGCGTGTAGAGCCATTCGGGGATGGCTTCGCGCGGGAACGAAGCGCCGCTGAGCAGCAGGATGGGAATCGATGTCCAGAAAAGCAGCAGCAGCGATTGTTCGCGGTAGCGGAACAGCGTCGAAATGGCGATTCCCAGCATGATGCAGGCCAGCAGATAGGGCACGAGCAATCCGACGACGGCCTCCGTCGAGCCGTTGGAGGGATAGTGGAACAGTTTGTAATGCACCGTCATGATGTAGAGCAGCGTGACGGCGTAGATCGAGATGTAGACCAACGCCTTTCCCAGCACGATCGGAAGCGTGTACATGCGCTTGCAGTTGGCGGGGATCAGTTTCCGGTAGAGTCCGAATTCGCGCCATGTGCCGCCGATCATGCCGATGCCGATCAGGAGCGTCTGCTGGATGATGACGATGATGATCGCGGGCATGATGAACGATCCGTAACCCAGATAGGGAATGAAAAGGTTGTGCGACTGGTAGATGACCGGCTGCGTCGCGGCCGTCGCCTGCGGGATGTCGGCGCCTTTGGCGATGAGCCGCTGGAACTGTACCATGGCCCCCGTCTGTCCGATGCCCGTCACGAGCTCCTGGAACACCTGACGGTACATGAGGAAGTAGCTGGCGTCGACATAGAGCGATACGGCGGCTGACGAACCGCCCAGCAGTTGCTTCTCGTAATCCTGCGGAATGTAGACCACGCCGTAGATCTTGCGGGCGAAGAAGAGCTCTTCGGCCTCCTCCATGCCGCTCGGCTCGTAGGCCACGTAGGTATTGGGGCCGGCGTCGAAGGTGCGGATCAGTTCGCGGCTCGACGGGGTCTGGCTCTCGTCGATCACGCCGATCGGGACGTTGCGCAGCACTTCGGGAGCATAGGCCGATGCGTAGAGCGTCGAGTAGATGAAGATGGCCAGCACCATGACCAGCAGTACGCCGCCGTCGGTGAAGACCGCCTTGTATTCGTTGCGGATGACCGAAGCCAGTTCGGTTCGGTAGGCTTGCAGTATCTCTTTGATTCGTCCCATCGTTACATCCTCCCCCAGTATTTTTCATCGGAACAGATCTTGCGCAGGCGCGGCAGGCAGAGCATCGGCAGTACGATGAAGAGTGCGATATACCCCATGTCCCACAGCGAATCGACGACCGGTGCGCCGCGAAGCGCCTGATCGATGAAGATGTCGGTATAGAACGTAAAGGGGAAGATCTTGCTGAACGCCTGCACCCACGGGTACATCGCCATCATCGGAAAGGTAAGTCCCGAAAAGGTAAAGGCCAGCACCGAATAACCGCCGCCGATCGAGAGCGACAGGCGCAGGTTGCTCAGCAGCGTGACGATCAGTACGCCGATGGCCATGTAGGCCAGCACGAACAGCATGCAGCCGAAGAGCAGGGCCGTAAGGCTGCCGTTGAGCGGTACCCCTACGATTTTGAACAGGATCAGGAACATCATCAGCGTCATGAGCAGCATCATGACTACGAGCGGCAGCATCTTTCCGACGAGCGCAGGGAATACCGACCCGCCCGCCGTGTCGAGCCACTCGCGCGCCGTGCCCGCTTTGAGTTCGGTGCCGATGGCGAAGATCGTGACGAGCATGGCGAAGATCATCAGCATCATGGGCATGAAGCTCGGCGAGAGGTAATAGCTGTAATTGATGTAGGGATTGAACAGTACGTGCTTGACGAAACGCACGGGCATGATCTGCGCCATCGCCTGTTTCTCGGTCAACCCCTGCTTCATGAGCAGTTGCAGCTGCACGCCTGCCTGAAAGGTCGTGACGGCCGTTTGCAGGTCTTTCGACAGCAGTCCGTTGACGGTGATGTTCGTGCCGCTCACCGAACATTCGATATGGGTCTGGCTGTTGCTGAGGATGTTCTTCTCGAAAAACGCCGGAATGTGGACGATGGCCGAGATACGTCCTTCGCGCATGAGCCGCTGGGCCTCCTCCATGCTCTGCACCTCGTAGGAGACCATCGCCGTCGGCGTGTCGTCGATCATCTGCGTCACCTTGCGCGACAGCGTCGTGTGGTCTTCGTCGAGTACGGCGATCGGGATGTTGCGCGCCACGCCCCGCTCGAAGATGACGGCGAAGAAGGCGAACGACACGACGGGAAGCACCACCATCAGCACCCAGTACATGGGCTGACGGACGATGCGCCGCAGTTCGCGCCGCACGACCTGATCGGTTTCTTTGAAGTAGTTGCGCATGGCTCCGATCGGCTACTCGATTGCGTCCCAGTCGACCAGAACGCTCATGCCGGGGCGTATCCCCTCTTCGGCGCCGAGCGGCTTGGCCTTGACGGCGAAGGTACGGATGTCGAATCCGCCCTGCGTGCGCGTCGCGGCCCATGTGGCGAAATCGGCCTGCGGAGCGATGTAGGTGATGTGGAAGTCGACATCGCGGTCGAGTGCGGGCACATAGCCGCGCAGGCGCTTGCCCATTCGGATCTTTGGCATCAGCGTCTCCTTGATGTTGAACGTCACCCACATGTCGCTCATGTCGAGGATGGCGACCACGGGATAACCGCTGCCCACCAGCTCGCCCTGCTCGGCGATGATCGTCGAGATTTCGCCCGTAACGGGCGAATAGACCATCGCGTCGCTCAGGTAGCTCTCCACCTCCGATACGACGCCTGCGGCCTGCCGCACCTGTGCCGCGGCGGCGGCTTTCTCCTCCTTCGAGGCGCCGTCGACCGCCAGGTCGTACTGCGCCTTGGCGGCCGCGGCGGTCGCGGTCATGGCGTTGTACTGCGCCTGCGCCTCGTCGAATTTCTGCGCCGGCACGACCCCTTGTTCGTAGAGCGCTTTCACGCGGTCGAAGGTCTTTTTGGCCAGTTCGCGTCCGGCCTGCGCCTGCTGCCACATGTTGAGCGCCGCTTCGATCTGCTGCACGCGGGCGCCGGAGAGCACTTTCTGGTCGATTGCCGACGCTGCGCTCCGCACCGCTTCGGCCTGTTGCAGTTTGGCGTCCAGTTCGGGCGTGGAAAGCGTGTATAACAGTTCGCCACGCTCGACGCGCTGCCCCTCCTCGACCTTCATGTCGACGATGCGGCCGGCGATTTTCGACGAAGCCTTATAGGTCGTACATTCCGTCGTGCCTTGAAGGAGGATCGGCGTCCTGGCCTTCAAATAACGGCTCACCAATAGGACTGCCGCGATGATGACGACGACGGCGACGAGGACAGCGATGATGTTTTTCTTCTTCATATCTCTTTCGTTTTTACTATTTCTCGAATGTGATGCGGCGGGCGTCCTGCCGGCGCATGTAGGCGGTGAATTCGTCGCTGATGCCGGCGGCTTCGAGCAGTTTCGCCAACGACACGTCGTAGCGATAGGCGGCTTCGATGCGCTCGGTCTTTACCTTGGCCAGATTCAGTTCGGCGTCGATCAGGTCGGTCGACGAACTCATCCCTTCCAGAAACGCCGCGTTCTTGGTTTTGAGATACTCCTCGGCGAAGGCGAGCGAAGCCTCGATCGAGGCCATCTGCGTGCGGTAGTTCTCCATCTGGTTGTAGAGCTTCTCGACGAGCACCGAAATGTCGTTTCCGGCTTTGTCCTGCAACGCTTCGACACGCCGTACGGTCTGTTTGGCCGCCGAATATTTGTATTCGCGGTTCAGGCCGTCGAAGAGCTTGAAGTTCACGCCGACGCCGACCGCCCAGCGCGGCAGCACCTTGGATACCTGATAGTCGTAAAACGACATGCCGCCCATGGCCACCACCTGCGGCAGGAACGACGAACGCTGCGCGCGTACCCCTTCGTAGGCCAGCCGGCGTTTCTGGTCGACCTGATCGAGCAGCGGGTTGCGTTCGGCGGCCAGTGTCCGGAAATGGTCGAGCGGTTCGATGCGTTCGAGTATGAACATCGCCGTGACGGGCTGGTAGTCGTCTGTCTGGCCTATGGTGCTGTTCAGCGCGGCGGCGATCGTCTCGACCTGCGACTGCGCGTTTTGCAGGTCGCGTTCGGCCTCCGACATCTTGAATTCGACGTAGAGTTTTTCGCTGCGAGAGATCATGCCCTGCGCTTCGAGCGCCGCGGCGTCTTCGAGGTGCTTGCGCACGCCGTCCACCACCTGCTGCCGTACAACGACGACCTGCCGTGCGAGCGCCAGCCCGTAGTAGCGTTCGACGAGTTCCGATACCAGCGCGTTGCGCTGCTGGATTCCCTGCGATCGGGCCGTCTGTTCGTTGATCCGCGCCGCACGGTTGGCGGCGTTGATCTTGCCGCCCATCCACAGCGGAACCGTCACGTCGCCGCCGACGAATCCCAGGCTGCGGTCTTGCAGCGGCAGCGCCCAGCTGGCCGCCATCGCTCCGCTCAACATCTGCGAAATGGAGGGGATGTAGTCCGACGGGATCATGCCGCTCTGAAGGATCTGTCCCGCGAGATTCTGCACCGGCGTCTTCATATTGTTGAGATCGATTTCGATGTCCTTACCCAGATAGGCGTAACTGCCCGTGATGCCGATCTGCGGCATACGCAGACCGATGGCAGCGCGGCGCTCCTGTTGTGCGGCGCGGCGGTTGAACTCGGCGGCCCGAATGGCCGGATTGTCCGAAAGCGTCATTTCGAGTGCCTCTTCCAGCGACAGCGTCCGCCCCTGTTCCTGTGCGGGGAGCTGCATAACGGCCGTCAGGGCGAGCATAACCAGCGTGACTTTTTTCATATCTTTTATACTTATGATGTTGCGAAGATAGAGATTATCCGCTTCAAATGTGTTTTTGTAAGGACGAAAAGGACATTTTTAGTCCGTTTAGTCCACTTTTTCTCTATTCGTGGAGACCGAGGTGGCCGTTGATCGCGCGTACTTCGCCTGCCAACTGCGGATAGACGCGCACCTCGACGCCGCCCTTGCGCAGCCGCACCGCTCCTTCGCAGCATACGAAGCACGACGGTTCGTATAGAGCAAAAACCGTGCGCGAGAAGCCGTGGCGCAGAATCAGTTCCGAACAACTCTCCGGTTCGCTGCTGCGCGTCGAGCACGGCTCCATCGAGGAGTAGATACTCGCGCCGTGCAGATCGGCTCCGGCGGCCGTCGCTTTGAGGATCGCCTCCTGTTCGGCATGGTGCGTGGGAGATGTTTCATGGGTATACCCCGTGAAACGGTCGCCCGAACGGGTCACGATGACCGCCCCCACGCGGTAGGAGGTGGCGCAGGGCGTACAGCGGCGGCTCAGGGCGATGGCCTGCCGCAGGTAATGCAGATCCTCCTCCGTGCGGTCGGGATGTAGCGTGTAGGTCGTCACCTCCATTCCTTCCAGCCGTCGGCGCTGCTGCGGGAAGCGTGCCGGATCGAAAGGCGGTTCGAAACAGGGGGCATGCGGGTCGCCGACGCGGACGGCGGGATTGACGGCCATGCGGAGCGTGTCGACGAGCCCCTCCGCAAAAAAAAGGCCGAGTGTGCGCGGGCCTCCCTCGACGAGCAGCCGTTCGAAGCCCCGCTTTTCCAGTTCGGTGAGGATCCGCGCCGCCGAAAGGTCGGGGATACGGACGATTTCGGCCGCTGTTTCGAGCGGCGATGCGGCAGCGTTGTCGGTGAAGACGATCCGTGCGCCCGAGCCTGCGGTGAAGAAGTTCGACGCGGGGGCGAGTCGCAGCGAACGGCTCAGTGTGACCTTCGCGGGGTCGGCCAGCCGGTTTGCCGCAAGGCGCTCCCGGCGGAGCGCTTCGTCGCGCACGGTGAGCGACGGGTCGTCGCGGCGCACGGTCTCCGCCCCCACGAGGATCGCGTCGGCCCACGCCCGCAGGCGCATCACCTCGCGCCAGTCGGCGGGCGTCGAGAGAATCAGTCGCCGGGGCGACCGATCGTCCATATAGCCGTCGCCCGACAGGGCGACCGAAGCGTACACGTTCATCGTCGTAATTCGAACAGGGTTATTTCGGGATTCGCACCGATCCGCATGGGAAATCCTACATATCCTATGCCGTCGTTGACATAGAGCGTCCTCCCCTGCTTCTCGTAGGGGCCGCTCCAATGGCTGTACATCAGTTGCGCGGGCGAGAAGGCGCGGCCGAAGAGCCGTATTTTGCACTGCATGCTGTGAACGTGCCCCGAAAGTGTCAGGTCGCCGTAGCCCGCATCGAGAATCTGTTCCCAGAGTTGCGGAATGTGCGCCGCCGTGATGTTGTAGAGTTCTTGCGGCACGTCGCAGTAGGTCGTGCCGAAATCGTAGCCGGGCAGCGTACGATCGTGGCGCTGACGGGCCAGCGAGCGGTCGTAGGAGATACCCGACAGGGCGATCGAATCGTCGCCGCGCCGCAGGTAGACCGTTTCGTTGTCGAGTACGCGCCACCCCATCGCCCGCTGGCGTTCGACGAGCGCGGCGATGTTGGTCGCCGGCGGCAGGGAGAGCGTATCGCGGACGTAGTTGCCCGTATCGTGGTTGCCCGTGATCGAGAAGGTTCCGTAACGGCTGCGGATGCCGCCCAACAGGCGCATGGCCGTCGAATCGAGTTCCGTGTAGCGGATGTTGACCAGATCGCCGCAGAAGATCACCAGATCGGGCCGCAGAGCGTTGAGCGAGTCGACCAGCGCCCTCATCTCGCGGTCGGGGTCGACGAGCGTCCCGATGTGCAGGTCGGTGAATTGTGCGATGCGTAGCCCGTCGAACGCCTCCGGCAGCCGGTCGCTGCGGAGCGTGACGCGGTGTACGGCCAGTGTGCGGCGGCCCGACACGGCACCGTGAATCAGTACACCCGCCATACCGAGCGCGGCGATCGGTGCGAGGATGCGCGTCGCACGGCCCTTGCCGAACGTGCGCACGGCGTAGTAGGCCATGCGCGGCAGCGTGAGCAGCAGATAGGCGAAAAAAATCCACATGGCTGCCGTCACCACGCCGCTGGTGTTGTCCTTCACCAGCCAGAAGAGGACGATCCCGGCAAGCGGCAGCAGATCGCCCGCCGCGACGAGCGTCAGGAGCAGGTTCCGGTAGCGGTACGCTTTGCGGTGGCGGCGGAAATACCAACCGTCGGCGGCGAGCGGCAACAGAATCAGGAAAAGCGGCATCCACATCATAGCTGATAGATTATGAAGACGTTGCAAATATACGAAAAGGGGCGGAATATCCGACCGCGTCGATTCAAGAATCGGGTCAAATTCTTTGGCATATATCTTGCTTTCGGTAGCAGCGAATATTAACTGGCTGTTATCCAACATTAATAAACGGTTTTAAATCAAAAAAACACACAAGAGCTTATGAAGACAGTTCGACTTTTCATCGTTGCGTTGTTCCTGACTGTTGCGGCTTCGGCGCAGCCTAACGCATCCTCCGCCCGGGACGGAAGTTCGCCTACGGTTTACATGATCTCGGTTCAGGAGACCGATACGCTCATTCCCTGCGAGTGGCGAGCTCGTGCGGCCCGTAACCGGATGGCGATGATGGACGCCGTCGACGATTACAACCAAACGCACCGCACCGGTTTCCAGCAGCCCGGGCGGCCGCAGTTCCTCTTCGCGCACAAACAGAACAAGTATTCGCTGGCGCTCGGAGGGTTCATCGCCCTGCGTACCAGTTACGACTTCGACGGAACGCCGTCGGCCACCGACTTCATCCCTTCGTCGATTCCGGTTCCGGGCGATTACGCTTCGCGGCAGCGGCTGTCGATGGATGCCTCTACCTCGCGCATCTATCTTAAAGGTATCGCCAACACCCGTGCGCTGGGCCGTGTCGTAGTCTATGTCTCCACCGACTTCCGCGGCGGTGCGCAGGGCAGCTATACGCCGCGCCTGCGCGAAGCCTACGTGTCGTTCAAGGGCTTTACCTTCGGCCGCGACGTGACGACCTTCTGCGATCTCGACGCAGGCCCCACGACGATCGACTTCCAGGGGCCGAACGCCTATAACTTCACTTTCGCCACGATGATCCGCTACGAAGTTCCCTTTGCGAACGATCATCTGAAATTCGGTCTGGCGGCCGAGCTGCCCAGCGTGAGCGGCACGTTCGGCGAGACGTTCGATCCGATTCCGCAGCGCGTGCCCGATTTTCCGGTCTATTTCCAGTATGCCTGGGGGGCCAAACGCGACAGCCATTTCCGCGTGACGGGCGTCGTGCGCGATCTCTATCTGCACAATGCCGCCACGGGGAACAATACCTCCCTGTTGGGTTGGGGCGTGCAGGCGAGCACCTGCATCAATCTGGCCCGTGTGCTGACGATCTACGGCAACGGCGTCTACGGCGAGGGCATTACCAACTACATTCAGGACCTGTCGGGACTGGGCTACGACTTCACCCCCGATCCGCAGGATCCGGCCAAGGTGCAGACCATGCCGATGTGGGGCTGGTATGGTGCGGCGCGCATCAATATCCTGCCGCAGCGTCTTTTCATATCGGGAGGTTATTCCGAAGCGCATATCCAGCAGAAGCACGGCTATTTCTCGGGCGACCAGTATCGTAACGGCCAGTATATCTTCGGAAATATCTTTTATAACTTCACCTCGCGTTGCAGCATCGCCGCCGAATACCTTTACGGCAGCCGCGAAAACAGGGACGGTATGAAGAACCATGCCAACCGCGTGAGCATGCAGGTGCAGTACAATTTCTAAACGACGATTGCCTGCGGTGCGGGTTCCCTCCCTTCGGTGCGCGGGGCCTCTCCGGCAGTCGCGTCGGTATGGCCGGCGATCCTTTTTATGGGATCGCCGGTTTCGTTTCCGTTATTCGACGGTCGGAAGATCGGGTCGGAAACGATGCGGATTCCGGCCTTTTAGCTTTTGGTTCTACACTCGGCTTGCACACTTTGCGGAGGACGAGCCTCCGCTCGGATAGGCTGCGCCTCGGCAAAACCGCGAACAAGTTTGCTTTTGCACTCGGCTTGCACACTTTGCGGAGGACGAGCCTCCGCTCAGATAGGCTGCGCCTCGGCAAAACCGCAAACTCCGTTTGCTTTTGCACTCGGCTTGCACTATCTTTGTCGACATGATGGAATTTTTGGAGACATATCATCTCGTGGGAATCGTCGTCGGCGCGGCGACCTTCCTCATTATCGGCGTTTTTCACCCGTTCGTCATCAAGGGCGAGTACTATTTCGGCGTGCGATGCTGGTGGGCTTTCGCCG
>OLPH01001417.1_pt1 | contig 23771 bp, 18 predicted proteins | sample 1672951 | NCBI WGS metagenome assembly OLPH01 (sample SAMEA3136740, study PRJEB25190) | human gut metagenome | reverse complement strand
AAAGATAGCTTTTTCACCCGCCGGTAACAATTCGGTAACCTATTCTTAACGATAAATTAACACGAACAACGCGCGCCGACCGCCGGCTCCGGAAAAACGCCTCCCGCATGAACCATGCTCCGCCCCTCCCTCCTGCCTTCCGAAAAACATCCGCGGAACACGGATACGCTCCGGCGCCTGCTACCCGCACGGCGCCGGAGCGCATCGGAAATGCGCGCGCCGTCCGGGATGCGAGGGATCAGGAAAAGACGATCAGACTGACGGCCATCAGGGCCATGCCCGTCACCACGCCGTAGATCGAGATGTGGTGCTCACCGTACTCCTCGGCAGCGGGCAGCAGTTCGTCGAGCGAAATGAAGACCATGATGCCCGCAACGAATCCGAACAGACACCCCAGCAGCGTCGGCGAGAGGAACGGCAGCAGCACGGCATAGGCCAGCAGCGCGCCGACCGGTTCGGCCAGACCCGACGACAGCGAAAGCAGGAAGGCCTTGCGGCGACTGCCCGTGGCGTAGTAGATCGGGACCGAAACGGCGATGCCTTCGGGAATGTTGTGGATGGCGATCGCTGCGGCGATGGCGATACCGAGCGTCGGGTTGTCGATCGCCGACATGAAGGTGGCGATCCCCTCGGGGAAGTTGTGGATACCGATGACCAGGGCGGTCATCAGCCCCATGCGCATCAGCTTACGGTCATGGGGGCGGCGGTTCATCTCCTCGACCGAGTGCATCTCGTGCGGATTCTCGAACGAGGGCACCAGCCGGTCGATGACGCCGATCAGCAGGATGCCGCCGAAAAAGCAGGCGACCGTCGCCGAGACGCCTGCCGTGGCGCCCCACTGGGCCGTGAGCAACGTCTGCGACTCGGCGAACAGTTCGACGAACGAGACGTAGATCATCACGCCGGCCGAAAGGCCCAGCGAAAAGGAGAGGAAACGTACGTTGGTGCGGTGCGCGAAAAACGCGATGGCGCTGCCGATACCGGTCGCGAGACCGGCCAGCAGCGTCAGCAGCAGCGGAAAGGCTATCGATGAGTTCATAGGCTACAACGAGATTCAGCGGACAGGCTGCGATGCGCCGCCGCAACGGCCCTGTTCCATATCGCAGTCGGCATGTTCGCCGCAAGGCTGCACGTCGCTCTCGAATTCGAGCGTGGCGTGATCGATCCCCAGTTCGCGGAGCCGTGCGCGGAGCGCCTCCTTCAATTGCGGCATCCGCTGCAAATCGTGTACCGCTACGTGCGCCGTCAAGGCGTTCTCAGTCGTACTGAGCGCCCAGACGTGGAGATGGTGCACCCCGCTCACACCCGGCTGCGACGCCACCGTGCGGAAGACCTCGTCGTAATCGATCCCCGCGGGAACGCCGTCCAGCGACAACCGCAGGCTGTCGCGCAGCAGCCCCCACGTCGACCAGACGATGACGGCCGCCACGAGCAGGCCGACCAGCGGATCGATCAGATACCAGCCCGTCGCCATCATGACCGCCCCCGACACCATCACGCCCACCGACACCAGCGCGTCGGCGGCCATGTGCAGATAAGCGCCCCTGACGTTCAGGTCGCGGTCCTTGTCGCGCAGGAAGAACAGCGCCGTGGCGAAATTGACGACCACGCCGATGCCCGCCACCCAGAGCACCACCTCGCCCCCTACGGGTTCGGGATGGAGCAGCTTGCGAACGCTCTCGACGACGATGGCGCCGACGGCGACCAGCAGGATGACGGCGTTGAGCAGCGAAACGAGAATCGTGCTGCGGCGGTAGCCGTAGGTATAGCGGCTCGTGGGGCGTACCTGCGCCAGGCGGAACGCCAGCAGGGCGAGCAGCAGGCTCGCCACGTCGCTCAGGTTGTGCCCCGCATCGGAGAGCAGCCCCATCGAATTGGAGAGGATGCCCGCCGTGAACTCCGCGGCGACGAAAACCGAGTTCAGCAGAATGCCCGCGATGAAAGCGCGGTTGAGCGACGAGAGCCGCCGAACGTGTTCGTGGGAGTGATCGTGATGCGAATGCGCCATAAACTTCGATTGACTATTAATCCGTGCGGCGGCGTCCCCGACGCAGTTTTCCGTTACCTGCCCTGCCGCCCCGCTGCCGCAGACGAACTGTTCGGACACGGAGACGACGGCCGAAAAAGCAGGTTCACACCGGCAAATATACGCACCCTGCCGTCGATATGCAATACCTATTTATCAGGATACCTGCCGCAGCCACAAAAAAAGCCGGACTTTCCGTTCCGGCTTTTCATTCGCAGGGTCGCTTGCACGTTACTGCTGCTGATCCGCGGCAGGCTGCTCGGAAGCAGGGGCCTCCGCCGGCACGGCCTGCGGCATGACAGGAGCCTCCTGGGTCATCTCGATCAACGCATTGGCATCCTTTTCCAGATCCTTATTGCTGGCAGCAACCGTACCCTTGTCCATCGACAGCGTGGCCACAAGGCTCAGCACGACGATGACGAGAGCCATCGCCCACGTGAATTTTTCCAAGCCGTTCGCCGCGTCGCGCACGCCCATCACCTGATTCGCCGCACCGAAATTGGCAGCCATTCCCCCTTTGGGACTTTGCACCAATACCACGAAAATCAGGCTGACGCTGGCCAATAAAATCACAACGATACAAAATGTGTACATACTGTTCTATTCTTTTATTTTAACGATTCTTCCCCTCGGACGCTATTTCGTCGATAAGTTCGGCAAAGTAAACACTTTTTTCCGGATTTCGCAAACTTAATTTGCGATAAATCGCGCATGCCTCGTCATTTAACCCCTGCTGCCGGTAGATCTCGGCCAACTCTTCGGTGACAAGGTCATCCTCGTCGTCGAAATCGGCGACGGTCTTCACTTCGTCGTCGGCTTCGCCCTCCTCAGCCACGATGCGGTAGTCGCCCGCCCGCAGGAAATCGTCGATCAGATCGTCCGCGCAGAGCGCCGTCAGCCGCTCCCTGTCCACTTCGGGCGCCGTCCCCGCCGCCCTGTCCTGCACCGCGAAGCCGAGCCGGCCGTCCTCCGACGGATCGCCGCCCCGCTGCCGCAGGCGTACGAGCCGTGCGAGGGCAAACCATTCGTAGCGTCCGAGCAGTTCGTCCAGCTCCGCCTCCGGCACCGCGCCGGCCGCTCCCAGCGAAGCGATATACTCCCTGAATGTCGCCATCGCCGTTACCAGTTGGAGGCCGCAGCCTGGAAAATATCGTTCACCAGCTGATCCACGATTTCGGGCACCAGCTCGCCGGCCACCTCCGTGAGCAGCTTCGTGGAGTCGTAGTCGGCATAGGCCGTGAAGGATTTGTTGAAGGACATCGCCTCGTCGAGCACGTTCGTAAAACGCACCTTGACGGTGATCGACAGGCGGTTCAACAGCGCGTAGTCGTCGCTGGCCACCGACGCCGTCGTCGAGGAGTAACCCGTGATTTCGCCCTCGAACGCGAAGTCGCCTCCCTCGTCGACCTGCGCCAGACGGGTCTGGCGCGTAAACTTGTCGATCAGCGCATCGGTGAGCGTCGTACTGAGAATCGGCTCCACCATCGGCGCGTTGTTGGGGAAATAGGCCACCGAGAAGGTCTTGGCATCGGGCGGAATCGACGCACCCGACAGCGAGTACTTGATCGTCACGCCGCAGCCCGCCGTCACAAGCGCCGCCAAAAGCAGCGCACAACAGATTATCTTGTTTTTCAGCATCATCTTATCTCATCATCGGTTCTCCGATACACCGCGACGGCCGCCGGACCGCCGTTCGGACCGGAATCGGACACCCCGCAGGCATCCGGTCCGCATATTCGTCTTTTTCGATCCCGTACCCGCCGCTGCCGTCCCTCGGCTTCCCGTGAGGCGCCGACAGGAGGGATCGTCAATCGTCCTCGATGCCCAGCTCCTTGATCTTGCGGTAGAGCGTGCGCTCGGACATGAACAGTTCGGCGGCGGCTTCGCGGCGACGGCCGTTGTTGCGGCGCAGCGCGCGGATGATCTGTTCGCGCTGGACGTCGGCCTTCGTCAGCGCCTCGTGCGGCTCCTCGACCACCTCGGCGTTGACGGCATACTCCCGATTGCGGCCGTGCGACGTGCTCCCGGCCGTCGTGGGCAGGTAACCCGCCACCTCCTGCTTCGCCTCGGACGTCGCCGCACCGCCGCGCAACAGCTCCGAGACCATGCGTTTGAGGTCGTTGATGTCCCCCCGCATGTCGAACAGGATCTTGTAGAGCAGTTCGCGCTCGCTCGCCGAATCGCCCGCCACGCCCGCCGCCGTCACCACGGGCGTCGAAGCCCCCTGCTGCTGCGGAAGGTAGCGCGACAGAATCGCCGCCGTCACCACGCGGTTCTCCTCGATGGCCGAGATCTGCTCGGCCACGTTCTTCAACTGGCGGATGTTGCCGCGCCAGTAGTAGCCCTCCAACATCCGGCGCGCCTCGTCGTCGAGCGTGATGGGCGGCATACGGTACTGTACGGCCACGTCGGAGGCGAATTTGCGGAACAGCAGGAAGATGTCCTCGCGCCGGTCGCGCAACGCCGGCACCGCGATGGGCACCGTATTGAGACGGTAGTAGAGGTCTTCGCGGAACCGCCCCTTCTCGATGGCCTCCTGCAAATTCATGTTCGTCGCCGCCACGACCCGCACGTCGGTGCGCTGCACCCGGGCCGAACCGACGCGCATGAATTCGCCCGTCTGCAACACGCGCAGCAGGCGCACCTGCGTCGAGAGCGGCAACTCGGCCACCTCGTCCAGAAAAATCGTCCCGCCGTCGGCCTCCTCGAAATAGCCCTTGCGAGCTTCGACGGCACCCGTGAACGACCCCTTCTCGTGGCCGAACAGCTCCGAATCGATCGTGCCTTCGGGGATGGCACCGCAGTTGACGGCAATATATTTATTGTGCTTGCGGGCCGAATAGGCGTGGATGATCTGCGGGAAAAACTCCTTGCCCACGCCGCTCTCGCCCGTCACCAGCACCGACAGATCGGTCGGTGCGACGCGCACGGCCACTTCGAGCGCCCGATTCAGAAGCTCCGAATTGCCGATGACGCCGAAGCGCTGTTTCAATGAGACTAAATCCATAGGGTTTCTTTCTTTTTCGTTTGGTCCCCTTCCCTGCCGCTGTGGAAGGGTCACTCGGCGACAGACTCCGCAGCGGCTTCGTCGGCGGCGGCGCTCTGCGAAACCTCCTCCATCAACTCCGCCTGCATCTGCTTGGCGCGGCGGTCGTTGACATATCCGTAGACGATCCCGCCCACGGCCAGCAGCGCCGCCACGATCGCCACGATGAGGAACGCATCGATCCGGCGCGCCGACTTGCTGCCGACGAAGGTATAGGCATCGGTCGTCTTGACCGGCCGGCCGTAGGTCAGACCCTTCACGCAGGGATCGGGTTCATAGCGCGGCGTCCGTCCGCGGCCGACGGCATCCGACCCGACCGATCCGCCCGTGCCGGATGCAACGGTCCTGTCCGCAGCGGGTTCGCCGGATGCTTCCGTCTCCACGGCGGAACCCGCCGGCAGCGCCGATGCAGGCCCCGCCGCGGCACCGGCCTGCGGATCGTAGGCGAACGTCAGCGTCCCGTTGGCGCCGGCGGAGAAAGTCCCCAGCCCCGCGACGAGATACACGCCGCCGTGCTGCACGGCGTGGCGCAGATCGAAAATCAGCCGGTCGATGGCGCCCGCCGCTTCGATCTCGCTGGCGCCGGCGGCCGTCAAAAGCCCTCGCAGCACCCCGTCGTCGCGCTTGAACAGCTCCGAAAAGAGGATCTCCCCGCCGGGCGCCTTCACGATGAAGGCCCCCAACTGCGGCACGACGAGCCGCTTGTGCGTGCGAAGGAATTCTGCGATCAAAACTTTCACGTCCGTTGTCATAACATCCCGTCGATTTTACCCCTCAAAATTACAACATTTTTCCGTGATATGCAGAAAACGCCTGCAAAAATCGAGATATTGCACCGAATTGTTGCGCATATCAAAAATAATTAGCTACTTTGCACCGCGAATTTCGAGAAAAAGTAATCGAGCTACTTCGCCGGATTTCGACCGATGTAGCTCGGACGGATTCCCGGAAACGAACCGGACAAAGCATGAAAAACAAGTACAAAGACCTGATCGAACAGACGTTCGATTTCCCTCAGGATGAATTTTCGGTCGAGGACAACGAGCTGAATCTGTACGACATTCCGCTCATGGAGATCATCAAGCAGTACGGCACACCGTTGAAGGTCACCTACCTGCCGAAGATCTCCTCGCAGATCGCACGTGCCAAGCGCATGTTCAACGTGGCCATGGCGAAGGTCGACTACAAGGGCGCCTACAACTACTGCTACTGCACCAAATCGAGCCACTTCTCCTTCGTGCTCGAAGAGGCGCTCAAAAACGACATCCACCTCGAAACCTCGTCGGCCTACGACATCCACATCATCAACGCCCTCTACGACGGCGGGATCATCGACAAAGACCGTTACATCATCTGCAACGGTTTCAAACGTCCTCAGTACGTGGAGAATATCGCGCAGCTGGTCGACGACGGATTCGAAAACACCATCCCCGTGATCGACAACAAGGAGGAGGTCGAACTGCTGGACGCCGCGATCGAGAAAAAGTGCAAGGTGGGCATCCGCATCGCCTGCGAGGAGGAGCCGAAATTCGATTTCTACACCTCGCGTCTGGGCATCCGCTACAACGACATCGTCGACTTCTACAAGCGCAAGATCAAGACCAACAAGAAGTTTCAGTTGAAGATGCTCCACTTCTTCATCAACACGGGCATCAAGGACACGGCCTACTACTGGAACGAATTGGGCAAGTGCCTCAACGTCTACTGCGAGTTGAAGGCCATCTGCCCCGAACTGGACAGCCTGAACATCGGCGGCGGCTTCCCGATCAAGAACTCGCTCAACTTCGAATACGACTACGAGTACATGACCGAGGAGATCGTGGCGCAGATCAAACACATCTGCGAGATGAACGGCATCGAGGAACCCAATATCTTCACCGAGTTCGGATCGTTCACCGTGGGCGAAAGCGGTGCGGCGCTCTATTCGATCGTCAACCAGAAGCAGCAGAACGACCGCGAGAACTGGTACATGATCGACTCGTCGTTCATCACCACCCTGCCCGACACGTGGGGCATCAACCAGCGTTACATCATGCTTGCCATCAACAACTGGGACAAGGAGTACCAGCGCGTCTTCCTCGGCGGGCTGACGTGCGACAGCGAGGATTTCTACAACGCCGAGTCACACACCAACGCCATCTTCCTACCCAAACTCGAAGCGGGCAACACGCAGTACATCGGTTTTTTCCATACGGGCGCCTACCAGGAGTCGATCGGCGGCTTCGGCGGCATCCAGCACTGCCTGATCCCCGCGCCCAAACACATCATCATCGACCGCGACAAGGGCGACAACGAATACTACACGCGTCTGTTCGCCAAGGAGCAGAGTTACCGCGCCATGATGCGTATCCTGGGCTATTGATCCGCCGCACCGGATACGAACGGGGGCGCGTATCGGTCGATACGCGCCCCCGTTCGCGGTAATCCTTCTTTCAACGCGCCGTCGACGCCCGTTCGCGGATACAGGCGGTCAGCGTGACGGTGCGGTCGGGCGCCGACGGATCGGCGATCTTTTCCAGAATCAGTTCGGCAGCGCGGCAGCCCATCTCGGCGAGCGGCTGCTCGACGGTCGTGAGCTGCGGATTGACGATCGTCGAGAGTACGGTTCCCGAATACCCCGCCACCGCCATCTGCGCCGGAACGCGGATGCCCAGTTCCCGCAACCGGTTCATCGCGCCGATCGCCACCGTATCCGTCCACGCGAAGAGGCCGTCGGCATCGGGCATCCGGCGCAGCAACTCGTCGGCCGCCGCACGGCCGTCGTCGAAGGTCACGCCTGCCGGAATCACCGACCGGCCGTCCGACACGAACCCGAACTTCCCCAAAGCATACCTGAACCCGCGCAGACGCTCCCTCGCATTCGGGATATGCGCCGGGCCGCCGAGGTGGACGATCCGGCGACATCCCCTGCGGACGAGGTGTTCCATAAGGAAATAGCTCGTCGCAAAATCGTCGACGATCACCCGCGAGGCATCGACGCGCAGCGGCGCACGGTCGTAGAAGACCAGCGGCACGCCGCGCTGCCGGATACGCCGGTAGATCTCGCCGTTACGGGTCGCGTCGCACGGACAGGCGATGACGCCGTCGACCATGAAGCGCTCCATCAATTCCAGATTCCCGCATTCGGTCTGCGGATTCTCGTCCGACTGGGCGATGATGACCTTCAAGCCGCGCCCATACAACACCCGCTGGATGCCGCCGATGACCGTCGCGGCGAAAGGCGTGACCATCTCGGGCACGATCACCCCGACCGTATTGCTCCGCCCCGACCGGAGGTTCACAGCCACCGGATTGGGACGGTAACCCAGTTCCCCCGCCAGTCGGGAAACCCGTTCCCGCGTCTCGCGGCGGATGTTCCGGTCGCCGGCCAGCGCCCGCGACACGGTCGACGGCGACAGTCCGAGCCTTTCGGCCAACTCTTTGATCGTGATTCGTTTCATGCTCGCTGGGGTTGACAGCGACAAAACTACGGATTTTACCCTGCTTTTGCAAACGGAGCCTAATGGCGGACATCCCGCCCCGCGGCAGAAGCGGACGCTCCGGTAAAGTCCGCCGCCCGCTACGCGATCAGCAGCACGATCACCACGCCCCAGATGATGAGCAGCGTATTGCCGATAGCATAGGTGATCGTGTAACCCATCGAGGGGACGTTGCTCTGGATCGTCTCCTCGACGGCGCCCAGCGCCGCCGTGGTGGTCCGCGCCCCCGCGACGCACCCCAGCGTCAGCGCATCGTTGAACCGGAAGAGGTAACGTCCGATGAAGATGCCCGCGACAAGCGGAATCGAGGTCGCGGCCGCGCCGATCAGAAAGAGACTCCACCCTACCTCCTGAAATCCCTGAATGAAGGTCGGGCCGGTCGAAATGCCGACGATGGCGATGAAGGTGTTCAGGCCGACGTTGTTCATGAACCACAACGTCGGCTGCGGGATATTGCCCACGTGGGGATAACGGGCATGGAGCCAACCGCAGAAAAGGCCGGCGATCAGCACGCCGCCGCTCACCGTAAGGCTCAGCGGCACGGCCCCGATACGGGTCATCAGCAACCAGCCGAAGAGCAGTCCGCCCAAAAAGATGCCCAGCCCCACCAGCGGCATCCCCGTCTTTTCCGAGACCGGATCGCTGAACCCGAGCGTCGGCGCGGCGCGGCGCACGTCCTGCGGCAGGCCGACCAGTTCGAGCCGGTCGCCGGCATCGAGCTTGCCGCCGGCCAGCACCGGAATCTTCACGCCGGCACGCAGGATAGAACGGATATTCACACCGTGCATTTCTTTCCTTTTCAAAATATTGCGCACATACTGCCCCGCCGCTCCGCGCTTGCTCACCACCACGGGCAGGCTCTGCACCGAGAAGTTCGTCAACTCCGCGTCTTCGACCTCCGTACCGATCCAATCCTCCTCCTCGATCACATACTGACGGCGGCCGCTCACCACGAGCGTATCGCCGGGATAGATCGTCGTGCGGGGCGTCACGTCGTCGGCGATGCGCCCCCGTTGACGCAGCCGCTCGACGAAAATCAGTTTCTTCTGCGACTGCATGTAGCGTTCGAATTCGGCGACGGTGTGCCGCTGCCCGAACCAGTCGTTTTCGGCCTTGTAGGCGCGGAAGACGATGGCACGCGCCGCAGGATCGAAGCCCGCCGTGAAACTGACGTCGTCGCCCAGCTTCGATTCGAGGTCGAGCGCCGCCTTGTGTACCTTCTCCACCCCGCCCAGCAGACGCGGGCCGAGCGTTCCCAAGATCCACGCCGACCCCGCCGTACCGAAAATATAGGTCACGGCATAACAGACGGGCATGGCGTCCAGATCGATCGCCTGTCCGTCGGGCAGCTGGCGGATGGTGTCGGTCGCCACGCCCAGCACGGCGGACATGGTCTGCGAACCGGCCAACAGTCCGGCCGCCTGCGCTACGTCGTAGCCCATCAGCGTGGCGCAGAGCCACGTCGACCCGAGGCACAACAGGCAGACGACCACCGCGAACCCCACCTGCGGCAGCCCGTCGCGTTTGAGCCCGCGGAAGAACTGCGGGCCCACGGCGTAGCCGACCGAAAAGAGAAAGAGGAGAAAAAAGAGGGTCTTGGCCGGTTCGGGAATCTCGATTTTCAACTGCCCGACCACGACGCCCACCAGCAGCACGCTCGTCACCGTGCCGAGCGAGAAACTGCGCCAGCGCAGTTTGCCGACCAGAAAACCCAGCGCAAGGGTGACGAAAACGGCCAGCGCCGGATTGGCGCGCAAAAAATCGATGAAATGAATATCCGCAAACATAGCTTTCGGGGGTGTTTTACACTCGCCCCATGCGCAAAGTGCGTGCCGCAAACAGGTTCCGGACTTTTCCCGCCCTTCCGCAATGCCTCCGCACGGGCCTGCGGGCCGCCGAAACCGGAATCGGGAACATACGTCGCACGAAAGCCTGCCCACCGGTGATCGCTGCAAATGCGCCGGCAATCGATCCTCACGCAGGAAGCCCCGCAGGATTCCTTCTCCGAATGGCTGTACCGGAATCCGACGACCCGGGCCGAAACCCTCGTTCCGGACGCAGCGAAACGGAGCGCGGAAATCCGACCGCCCGGAAAGCGAGCCTTCCTAAAACGACCTTCCCCCGCCGCAACGGCAGGGGAAGCGATGAATTGCGATCGGGCTGCGATCAGAAGCGGTAGCCCAATTGCAGCAGGAACGTCTTGTTGCGAACCGTGACGTCCGACACATCGGAGAGATTGAGGAATCCCGCATCGTAGCCGAAACGGAACGAATAACGACGGTACTCCACCCCGATGCCAGCGCGGACTCCCATATCGAAACGGTCGAATCCCCCGTCGCCGAACGTATCGGCCTTTGCCGATCCGGACTTCACCTTGCCGGCGAAGCCGACGCGCATACTCAGACCCAGATAAGGAATCAACGAGACGTCTTCCGTCAAACCGAAACGCCAGTTGACCAGTGCCGGCGCCTCGAAATAGTAGGCGTTGAGCTTCACCGCACCGTCGCTGATCGAGGTGCCGTAGCCGGCGATACCCAGCCCCGTTTCGAAATAGAGCGGCAGGGTGTGCATCAAGCTCTTTTCATAGGAGAAAGCCACCAGCGGGCGGACTACGGAGTTGGGCGTAGCGCTCACGCCGCCCGTTTTGAAGGTCATGTTGGCGATGTTCATGCCGACGCGCACGCCGAAGATGTGATTGGGATGTGCCGCTGCGCCGCACACGACGGCCGACAGCACCGCGAGGAGAAAGAGTTTTTTCATAAAATTGAATAGATAGTAAGGTGTTCGGGATAAGTTCGCATCGTCAAATATACGAATTTTCCGGAATCCCGCATTTATTCCGGAAGATTTACAGCCGTTTTGGAATCGATTTTGTAATTTGCAGGCCAAACAGAACGTTTTCGATAAGCCAAGTGCAGAGCCGAACGCTGTTCGGACTATGCCGAGGCGAGAAAACGAAGAATGAAATTCAACGTTTTCTCCGAGTCGAACGGGCAGAGCCGCGTCGCGCGAACTGCGCTTCGGCAAGAAAACGACGGTTGAAAACAACGATATTCTATGGAACGATACATCCTCAAAGACAACGAGGCCCGCAGCCGTTACGAGTTCGACCTCGGAGGGCATACCGCCTATATCGACTATGAAAAGGACAACGGGACGATCGTCCTGACGCATACGTTCGTCCCCGAAGCATACGAGGGACGTGGCGTAGGCGCACAACTGGTCGCCGCCGCACTGGCCGACATCCGCAGGCAGGGGTTGAAAGTCGTTCCGCAGTGCTCTTTCGTCGCCGTCTACATCAAGCGGCATCCGGAGTGGAGCGACATGGTGAGCGAAACGGCCGGCGCCGAACGCTGACCGGTATCGCAGGCCGTCGCACCGTTCGCAGTGCAAGCCGCATCGCCATCGGGCAGGCCGCTATTCGGTCTGCGGCGAGGGTTGTACCCCGGGATAGGCCTGCCGCAACCACCGGCTCAATCTCTCGCCGCGCAGATCGGAACCTTCGGCCACGATCCGTCCCCGGGGATCGATCAGATAGAGTGTCGGATAAGCGTCGACGCGATAACATCCGGTAATACGCCCTTCGGGCCGGTCGGCCACCACCGGCCATACGATCCCGAGGTCGGGCAAATTCCCGCGCAGATCTTCGTCGGTATTCCTCGCCACACCGAGAATCTCGAAACCGGCCTCACGGTATGCCGCGTAGTCCCGCAGATAGTGGTCGCGGATATCCATGAGGCAGGGCGGGCAACTCAGCGACCAGAAGTCGAGCAGGACGTAGCGGCCGGCGAAATCCTCGGGGAAGCGCACCCTGCGGCCGTCGGTCGTCGTCGCCTCGAACGGGATCGGGCGGAACCCCACCTGCGCGGAGGGACGATCGAGAGCGTCGGGCGTCGGTGTCAACCTAAGTTCGCGGCCGTCGGGCCGCAGGCTGTCGATGCGGTAGTAGCTCCCGCCCAACCGCACGAATTCGCCCACACGGTGCCGCAGCGTCGTATCGCCATCCGAAAAAACGATCTCCGCCGAATCGGCGTCGTAGTTCCTGACATAGGGCTTCACCGTCACGGCATACCGCCCGCCGGCCACCGCCGCCTCGCCGGAGCAGCACTCGGCGCAATACAGCAGCATGTCGGAGTTCCTGCAAGCCGGATAGACATAGGCCAAATCAGGCAGGACGACGCCCCCGCCGCCGTAGCGTTCGACGTAGACGGGCGTCACCTCCACGGCGACGGAATCCGCACCGAAATAGCGCACCGTTTCGTCCGACAGGTCGTCGTCGCCGTCCGTATCGAACAGGTAGGCCGGATGCCCCTCGGCCGTCACGCCCGCCGCCATGGCGATCACGCTACGGATCGGACGGGCGGAACGGGAGGCCGTATCGAGGCCCCAAACGTTGAAATAGCCCATGCAGAACTTTTCGTCGGCAAGCCCCTGCCGATAGCCCTGGTAGAGCAGCTGCGGAAGATCGGTTTCCGCATAGTAGACGGTCGCATCGCGCCACGAGTCGGGCACGCCCCGCACGACGGGATAGAGTGCATCCCACGGCCGGTGCGGGTTGGATTCCATGTAGACGGCCATTTTCCCGCCGAGCGGAAGAGGGCTTTTTTCCAGACGGAGCACCTGCTGCGACGGCGCGCCGCAGCAGGCCAGCGACAGAACGCCGAGCAGCGTCCCCAGGTAGAAAGGTTTCATTTTCGGATGGTTTCGGTTTTCGTAAAGCGAAGATAGGAAATTGCGTCCGAAAATACAACTTCTCGGACGGATAATCGCATCGCCGGCCGCTACTTCCTCCCGATGAGCCGTTTGAAAAAGCGCCGGATGCGTACCGGCAGGTTGATCCCCTGTTTGAGCAGTACGGCGCCGCTCAGGAGTTTCCAGTCCCAGCGGCGCAATTCGGCATAACGGATCAGCACATAATCCAGATAGGGCGTCTCCCAGTCGAGGTGGTGGAGCATCTCCACGCAGTCGCGCCGACTCAGGTTGCGGCGGAAGGCCATGCGGTTGACGTCGATCAGCGCGAAATTCCACGCACCGTCCTCCCGGTAATAGAAGATGTTGCCCGGATTGTAGTCGTAATCGAGCACACCCTTTTCGTGGAGGCGGACGGTGAAGGCCGCAAAGGCATCGAGAATCTCGAACTGCCGTGCCTGCGGTTCCCGATCCAGCTGTTGGAGCGTCGGGTAGGGAAGCCGTTTGGAAACATAGTAGCCTGTATGGAACAGCAGCCCCCGCCGGCACTCGATGTAACCGACCGGATCGGCCACGGCGATGCCCGACCGCCGGAGCCGCAGCGAATAGTCATAGGAACGTCGGGCTTTGGTCGGCCGGAAAAACGTATAGACCCACCGGTTCAGGCGCAGCGGTACGGCGAAACGCTTGACGACAAACTCCTCGCCCGCCACCCGCTCGCACCAAAGCGTATTGCGGTCGTCGCGCAATACCTCCCCGCAAACGCCCTGCGCAGGCAATTTCCGCATCCACGAAGCCAGACGGCCGTATTTTTCCGACAAGATGATTTTCATTCGTTTTTCGTCTTTTTCCTGTAATTCGTCACAAAAATAACGATCGGAGGATGCGCTTCTTGTCCATATGGCGGGCAATAACATTCAATAAGTCGAATAAAGGAGCTCAATCCTCCTATTATGCGAGAAAAAGTTATTACTTTTGGCGAAATTCAACATTATTATGGAAGAAATCCTCCAACAAATTCCAGTGACTCCTCAACAGGATTCCGAACGGCCGAACTCCGCTTCGTTCCGGCTGCTGCATCTCACGAGTTCCTCGATGGAATTCACCGAATCCGACTATCTGCCGCACGAGTTGAATACCGGAGGGTTCTGTATCTGCCTGCGAGGGAAAAGCCGCGTCACGCTCAACCAGCACCGCTGCTACATCCAGAAGGGCGACCTGTGCGTCTTCTTCCCCCGAATGCTCATGCAACTCGACGACCACAGCGACGATTTCGAGGCCTACTGCATCGTCCCCGAGATCGACGTCACACGCGAAGTGCAGGTCCCTTCGGCGACCTCGCTGTTCCTCTACATCAAAGACCATCCCTGTATCTCGCTCGACGATACGACTTTCCGGCGGATGCTCAAATACTGCCGCATGTTCAGTGAATTCGAACGGAACGGCCACCCCTACCGCGACCAGATCACCCTCCACATGTCGATGATGCTCTACTACGAAATCTTCCACATCTATCAACACGGCAAACCGCTGGCCATGAGCGCCCAAACGCGGCAGGAGAGCATGTTCCGCGAGTTTCTCTTTCTGGTCTCGCAGCACTACGTCCGCGAGCGCGAAATCGGGTACTACGCCGACCAGATCTGCGTGACGCCCAAATACCTCTCGTCGGTAGTACGGACCGTATCGGGCAACAGCGCGGCGTGGTGGATCAACCACACGGTCATCATGCATGCGAAAAATCTGCTCAAAACCAATCACCAGCTCACCATTCAGCAGATCTCCGACAAACTCAATTTCCCCAATCCGTCGTTCTTCGGCCAGTATTTCAAACGCCGCGTGGGAATGACGCCCAAAGAGTTCCGCCGCAAAGCCTACTGACGGTGGCACCGCATCTTCCGCCGGCATTCATGCGGATACCGACGAAAAAAGAGAGCCGGACGAATCGGATTCGTCCGGCTCTCCCATTCCAAGCAGCACGCTACTTCTCCTTCACACAGCGCACCGAGTTGCCGTAGGCCGTCGCCCCCTGGCGGTAGCGCCCCCAGTCCGACGTCACGTAGACCTCGTAGCCGTAGCCGTTGGAAGCGTCGGCCGACGCCGTCCAGTAGACGCCGATATGGCCGCAGTTCGTCAGCGGCGTGTTGATCGTCAGAATCCCGACGAAGGGGAAGAAATCGCCCGTTCCGCCGATCCACGCGCGGCCGTTGCCCTCGAACGGGCCCCACTGAGTATCGACGTTCACCCCCGTCGACATGTCGCCGGCAGCCGTCGCAAAAGCCCCGTCGGGCGGCACCATGTACCCCAGCGGACAGGGATCGAAAATAGTCTTGTAACCCGACGACATCTTATTTCCGCCCCACAGGTCGGCCTCCTTCAACGCATCGTTGGTCGGCGTCACGTACCACGACGAACCCGAATACTGGTAATAGGTTTTCAGGAACTGCGTCGGATGCCGTACGGCATTCTCGATATTGCCCGGAGCCTCCGTCAACAACTGCTGTCGGACGCCCGTATAGGCCCACTCGGCCGTGCCGTCGCCCACCTGGTGATTCTCGACATTGGCCTCCGTCACGTTCCCTGTCGTATAGGGCGCCGACGAAGGCAGGAACGGATCCTTGCGTCCCCACTGATAGAAGAGACCGCGGTTGGCCACGTCGCCCGGCGTATTGTTCAGCGCGCCGAGGTTGCGATCCATCCACTCGTAGCCGTTGGCGGCCGTCAGCGTCACCTCGCGGTCCGTCACCCAGATATGCCAGCTCCAAACGATCTCGCCCGAAAAATCGCGCAGCGCGATCACCGCATTGCCCTGCTCACGGCCCGTCGTGAACCAGATACGGCCGTTGCGGTAAACCGGTTCGCCATCGATCACGTCGCGGCTGCGCGTCTTGTCGGCATCGAAAACCGCCTCCCACAGCAGCTCGGCCGCCACCCCTTCGTCGAGCAGCAGGCCGTGCTTGTCGATGTATTCCGAATTGCCGTCGCCCAAGCCGTTGCCCTTGATCGAGGCGTCGAAGACGTACGACGCACCCGTCGACGCCATGTAGCAGTTGGCCGTACCGAGTGCCGACAGGTTCGTGGCGCCGGTTCCGTACTGCATCACGCGGATTTCGCACGTCAGCGACGGGTCGTCGATGCTGGAAACCGTCACCACGGCCGTCTGCGCTTTCGTCGACAACGACTCTCCGGCCGTTATCGTCAGCAGGTTCCCCTCCTTCCGGTTCGACAGCCAACCTGCGGCGTCGGTCGTAACCTTCCACTCGCCGCAGTTGGTGTCGATCACCACGGTTCGCTGCCCGCCGTCGGCCGACAGGGCGAAGATCCGCGTCGAGGCCGTCAGGTAGAGTTCGGGCTCGGCGGCGCGGTATTCATCGTCCGTGTCGCAACCCGCCAGCAACATGCCGGCCGCAAACGATGCGGCATATATCCACGTTTTCGCCAGTCCGACCGGCCTGCGCCGCGCTTGTGCGGGCTGCGCCGCGGCGGGAAACGGACGAACGATATTCGACCTTTTCGTCAAGCCGAGTGCCGAGCCGAGCTCGCTCGAACGCTGCCGTGGCGAGAAAAGGAGCTTGATAATGAACTTTTTCATCTTGCTTTCCATTAACTGTTTCACTTATTTCCACGCCGTCGGCATCGCATCGTAATCGCTCAGGCCCGTGCAGCCCGCGAAACAATCGGTGGCGTTGGTGTTCGTAACGGCCGTGAAGCCGAGTGCCGCGGTACGTTCGTAAAGGTGTATCTTCCGGCCGTCGATCTGCGTGAAGGGCGACTCGCCCGTCAGCGCCGAACAATTCTTGAAGGCGGTCTTCGCGGTCTTGATCTTCTTGTTGTTGTCGAACAGTCCGGCCGGAATCGACGTAAGCCCCGTACAACCCGAGAAGACCGACGTGATCGTCGCCAGCTCGGCGTTCTTCGCAAAGAGTCCCGCGGGCAGCGATTTCAGTCCCGTACAGTCGATGAAGGCCGACGACACGGAAGTCATGGCCGCACACTCCGCGAAGAGCCCTTCGGGCAGCGATTCGAGTCCCGTACAGCCGTTGAAGGTGTTCGAGAAGGTCTTGATCTTGGTCTGTCCGGCGAACAGGTCGTCAGGCAGCGACGTCAATCCCGTACAATCGGTGAAGGTGTTGGCGAATCCGGTCGCCGCGACGGTCGCGAACAACCCCGAAGGCAGCGACTGCAACGACGTACACCCTTCGAACGTACTCGTGAAGGTGAAGTTTCCCGTGGCCGAGAAGGTGGCGAACAGGTCGTCGGGCAGCGTCCGCAGCGAGGAGCAGCCCTCGAAGAGATTGTTGCCGTTCTTGATGCTCGTCGTGTGGCCGAACAGTCCGCTCGGGATCGAGGCGATCGACGCGCACTCGGCGAAAATCGACGCGACGTTGGAGACGTCGGGACAGGAAGCCAGCAGATCGGAGGGTATGGATGTCAGTTTCGTGCACCCCTTGAAAGCCTGCGAGAAATCGGTACACTTGGTCATCGTCGAGAAGAGTCCGCGCGGAATCGAGCCGATCGGGCAGTCCTGGAAAACGGCCGAACAGCTGGTCACACCGACTTGCCGCGCGAAGAGACCGGCCGGAATCGTCTCGATCCCCGCACCGCTGAACGCCCCCTTGAAGGTCGTCACCAGCGTATTGTTGAAGAAGATCAGTTCGGGTATCGATTTGAGCGCCGTGCACATGCGGAATACCTGCGAGAAACTCGTCACCGCCGGACACCCGCCGAACAGGTCGGCCGGAACGATCTCCAGCGCCTTGCAACTGTCGAACAGCGAGGTCATGACCGTCACGTTCGGGCAATTCTGGAACAGCGTGGCCGGAACCGACCGGATGGCCGTATGGCCGAATACCGAGAGGAACGTCTGCGCCTTGGTGTTCGTCTCGAACAACCCTGCCGGAATCTCGGTCAGCAGCCCTTCCGCCTCCTTGTTCACCTGCGAACCCACATAATAGAAGGTCTGGCTGAACGAAGTCGCTTCGGTATTGTAGTAGAAGAGTTTTTCGGGAATCTCCGGTATGCTGTGGCAGAAATGGAACGTCGAGGTGAAGTCGGTCGCCCGGGTAGCGTTGTCGAACAGCCCCGCAGGAATGGCGCCGAGCGTCTGGCAATCGTAGAACGCTTCGTTGAAAGTCGTCACCCCGTCGAACGAATGGGCCGTATCGGAGGGAATGCTTTTCAGGTTCATGCAACCGTTGAAGGCATCTTCCATCGACGTGAGCCCCGTCTGTCCCCATTGGAGCACCTCTACCACATAGCTCTTCTCACCGGCCGATTTCAATGCCGTCACCTTGCCGCTCACCTCCACGTCGTAACTGCCGGCCGTAGCGTAGACGTGCGTCGGATTCGCCGTCGTGACGGTCTCGACCGTACCGTCGCCCCAGTTGATCTCGGCATCGACCTCGCCGGCGATCATCGCCGTGGCCGTCGCATTGTCGGAAGGAATCTCGAACTTCCAGCGCAGATATTTGTCGTTGACGCCCATCTGGGTGATCGCCACTTCCAGCGACGCCGTATTCTCGCCGACGCCGGTCGTCAGGCTGATGTTCTCCGTCCGCCCCTGTTCGCCGTCGTAGGGGTCGACCGTGACGGTCAAGACGTCGTTCTCGCGCGTGACGGCGAACCACTTCGCATCGGCCGCATGGTTCCACTCGAAGTTCGAAGATACGGCGATCGTCTTCGTGCCGCCCCGATAGTCGAACGACAGAGCCTCCGGCAGCGCCCTGACGAAGGCCCTGCCGTCCTGCTCGACGACGACCGTCTCGCTGATGCTCCGATCGCCCGCCGTCAATTTCACTTCGACCTGCCGCGACTCCGACGAAGTATTCTCGTCGGCCGTAAAGACCAGCTTGTCCTGCTGGCGCTCGACCAACATCCAGTCGCACGACTGGGTGAACTCCCAATCCTCATAGTTGCAGGCGATTTCGGTCGAAGCGCTCAGCAGCGATCCGCAGGCCGGAATCAGCACCCGATTGGGCGTCGCCACGATTTCGGGCGTTCCGGCCGCGTTCTGCACGACCTCCACCGTCCACGTCCGCGCGCCGGACCCTTCGCCCGCCGTCACGACCACCTCGGCGGCGGGTTCCGACGCCTCCTCGTTCCGCTGGACGCGGAGCGTCAGCGTACCGTCGTATTCGTTCTGCTCCACTGCGAGCCACGCCTCGTTGTCGTTGGTGTAGCTCCATGTCTCGGCATTGGTCTCGACGGAGAATACGACCTCGCCGCCGGGCGTCTTGAAGCGCAACGTTCCCCTCCCCTCCTGTGCCGAATAGAGCGGGTTGTCCGACGTCACGCTGAGCGTCGTAGCCTCCGGTGCGACGGGATCGGCGTCGAGCACGATCGTATCGCCCTCGCATCCCGCCAGCAGCAGAACGCCGCCCGCCAAACCACTTATAACATGATATAATCGTTTCATCTGCTCTCTGTTTTAGCGTTTCTGCATCAATTGAACTGCTCGATCCGGTTGATCCGGCCGGTCGTGTGGGCGCGCAGCCGCACGACGTCGCCCCGCTGCACGGAACTGAACGCCACCGGAAGCGATGCCGGCGACGCGGATGCCGCCTCGCGCGCGAGCACGATCCCTTCACCGCTCGGATAGTAGATATCGCCGAACATGCCGACCTGCGACGTATCGGATATTTTCCGCGAAATAAGACCCAGCGTCTGATACTCTTCGGGCAGCCCGTGGAGCGTGATCGTGCGGAAATCGTCGGACACGACGCCCGTCACGGCGCCCGAACCGGTGGTGAAGGTGGAGTTCTTCACGTTGATGGCCACCAGATAGACCATCATGTCCTTCTCCTCGAACGTGGCCAGCAACTGCCCGAGCGGAATCGACACGTAACACTCCTCGCGGTTGTAGGGCAGATTCAGCGCCAGCGCCTCCATCCGCATCGGTTCGCCCTGACCGTCGAACGTCAGCGCCGAGAGGTTGAAATACTGGTTGTAGAGATCCTCTTCGATCACGCACGATCCCCGGGTGCCGGCTCCCTGATCGACGCCGCGCAGCATCCAGTGGTCGGCCGTGATCGAAAAGGCGCCCGGAATGCGGAAATAGGGATTCTCGCCGCGCATCTGCTGCGAGAGCGAAAAGGTCTGTTTCGCACCGTTGACCTCCGTACACGCCTCGACGGTGAGCGTCGCCGTCAGCGTCTTGTCTCCGGTATTGGGTTCGGCGACGGTCAAAGTCGCCAGTCCTCTCTCCGGGTCGGTCGAGAGCACGCACCACGTCTGATCGACGGAAGCCGTCCACGCAGCGTTGGACGCGACCGAAAGCAGGATTTCGCCCCCTTCCGAATCGAAGACATAGCTTTCGGGCCCCTTCACGTCGAGCGTCACGGGCTCGGCGGGTTCCTGCGCGACGTCGATCGTCGCGGTATAGTCTCCGGTGGTAACGACCACTTCGGCCTGCCGTACCTCGGGCGACGGATTCGCCTCGGCATGAAGCCGCATCGACGTCGCGTCGTATTCGACTTCGAGCCAGCCGGCTTCGGGCTGCGCCGCACTCCAAGCGCCGGCCGCATCGACGTTGATCGAGACCGCTCCGCCTCCCGCACCGAATACCGCCGTCCGTTTCGAGAAGGCCAGCTTCACCTGCCCGCCGTCATCGTCGTCCGAGCAACCGGAACCGACGAACGCTACCGCCGTCAGTAAGCACCATGTAAACCATTTTCTCATAAAGGATGAAATTTAAGTAAATAAAAAGTCTGAGGATAGCCTTCCGAAGCGAAACCGCAGCCCGGGTATCGTCCTCTCCCTGCGCGACGAGGCGCATCGCCGTTTGTCCCGCGACAAACGAATGTTTTCGATAAACCGAGCGCAGAGCCGCGCTTGCACGAATATGCCCCGATGAGAAACCGACCGCGGAAACCGAACAATGCATTTCGTCCAACTAACCAATGGCGAAATTAAGTAAAAATCGCTGCCGTTATTCTTTCTGTCCGTATTTTTTTTATCGGAACTCCAATAGTACCAGCCTGATAGAACGGCTCCGCACGAAAGAATCGAAACCGGAAACACCTTTTTCGGAAAAACATTTCGGCCGATGCGGGATATTTCCCGAAATTTTGTTACTTTTGTGCGCAACAAAAACCCCAATCATTATGTCTTTTATCGATGAGAGGGTACAGCCGACCGGACTCACGTTCGATGACGTCCTGCTCGTACCCGCCTATTCTGAGGTGTTGCCGCGCGAAGTAAACGTCACCAGCCGCTTTTCGCGAAATATCAAACTCAACATTCCGATCGTCTCGGCCGCAATGGATACGGTCACCGAAGCGCCTTTGGCGATCGCGCTGGCTCGCGAAGGGGGCATCGGGGTCATCCACAAGAACATGTCCATCGCCGAGCAGGCCGCGCACGTGCGCCGTGTGAAACGCGCCGAGAACGGCATGATTTACGACCCGATCACCATCTCCAAGGAGCACACCGTGGGCGACGCGCTCGCGCTGATGCAGGAGAACAAGATCGGCGGCATCCCCGTGATCGACGCCGAGCGGCGGCTGATCGGCATCGTCACCAACCGCGACCTGCGTTTCCAGCGCGACATGCACCGCCTGATTTCGGAGGTGATGACCTCGGAGAACCTCATCACCACCCATTCGTCGGAGCTGGCCCATGCGGCCGACGTGCTGCTCAACAACAAGATCGAGAAGCTGCCCGTCGTGGACAACGAGGGGAAACTCGTCGGACTGATTACCTATAAGGATATTACCAAAGTACAGGACCACCCCAACGCCTGCAAGGACAGCAAGGGCCGTCTGCGCGTAGCCGCCGGCGTAGGCGTCACGGGCGATTCGATGGAGCGTGTGGATGCGCTCGTCGGCGAGGACGTGGACGCCATCGTCCTCGACTCGGCGCACGGCCACTCGGCCAACATCGTGGCGCTGCTGCGCCGCATCAAGGCCAAATACCCCGAACTGGACGTGGTGGTGGGCAACATCGCCACCGCCGAGGCGGCCAAATTCCTCATCGACGCCGGCGCCGACGGCATCAAGGTGGGCATCGGCCCGGGATCGATCTGCACGACGCGCATCATCGCCGGCGTGGGCGTTCCCCAGCTCTCGGCCATCTACTCGGCAGCCAGCGCCGCGCGCGGCACGGGCGTGCCCGTGATCGCCGACGGCGGACTGCGCTATTCGGGCGACATCGTCAAGGCGCTGGCCGCAGGCGGCGACTGCGTGATGATCGGCTCGATGTTCGCCGGCACGGAGGAGTCGCCCGGCGACACGATCATCTACAACGGCCGCAAGTTCAAGAGCTATCGCGGCATGGGTTCGATCGACGCCATGAAGGCGGGTTCGGCCGACCGCTATTTCCAGAAAGGCGAGGTCAACATCAACAAACTCGTTCCCGAAGGGATCGTGGCGCGCGTGCCGTTCAAGGGTTCGCTCAGCGAAACGGTCTACCAGCTCGTCGGCGGCATCCGCGCCGGCATGGGATACTGTGGCGCGGCGGACATCGAGACGCTCAAACAGGCCCGGTTCATCCGCATTACCGCCAACGGCGTGACCGAAAACCACCCGCACGACGTGACGATCACCAGCGAGGCGCCCAATTACAGCAGCGAACACTGATCGCCCCGTCGATCCGAAACCTACGATACTCAGACGCTATGCAGGAAAAAATCCTAATCATCGACTTCGGCTCGCAGTACACGCAGCTCATCGCCCGCCGCGTACGCGAGCTGAGCGTTTACTGCGAAATCCACCCCTTCAACCACCTGCCCGCCATCGACGCGTCGGTGCGCGGCGTGATTCTCTCGGGCTCGCCCTTCTCCGTGCGCGATGCGGGAGCCCCCCGCATCGACCTCTCGGCGATCAAGGGCCGGCTGCCGCTGCTGGGCGTCTGCTACGGCGCGCAATACCTCGCCCAGCACTTCGGCGGCGAGGTGACGCCCGCCCCGAGCCGCGAATACGGACGGGCGATGCTCACCGTAGTCGAACCCGACGACCGGCTCATGGAGGGACTGCCCCGCACCACGCAGGTGTGGATGTCGCACGGTGACACGATCACCCGCGTGCCCGACGGCTACCGCATCGTGGCTTCGACGGCCGAGGTGCACGTGGCCGCCTACCGCATCGAGGGCGAACCGACGTGGGCCATCCAGTTCCATCCGGAGGTTTACCACTCTACCGACGGCGTGCAGCTGCTCCGGAATTTCGTCGTGGGCATCTGCGGCTGCGCACAGTCGTGGACGTCGGAGAGTTTCGTCGAGACGACCGTCCGCGAACTGCGCGAGAAGATCGGAGACGACAAGGTCGTGCTGGGGCTCTCGGGCGGCGTGGACTCCACGGTTGCCGCCGTGCTGCTGCACCGCGCCATCGGCGAGAACCTGCACTGCATCTTCGTCGATTCGGGTCTGCTGCGCAAGAACGAGTTCGAAAGCGTCCTCGATTCCTACAAGGGCATGGGACTCAACGTCAAGGGCGTCAAGGCCGGCGACAAGTTCCTGGGCGACCTGGCCGGAGTGACCGATCCCGAGGCCAAGCGCAAGATCATCGGCCGCGACTTCGTGGAGGTCTTCAATGCCGAG
>OLPH01001387.1_pt1 | contig 24177 bp, 28 predicted proteins | sample 1672951 | NCBI WGS metagenome assembly OLPH01 (sample SAMEA3136740, study PRJEB25190) | human gut metagenome | reverse complement strand
GACGGGTCGGCGTCGCGCACCGTCACGGTATGGCCCAGTCGGGCGAGTGCTTCGGACGACGCCGCCGGCACCAAGCGTGGCGATCGCAGCCACCGCCGCGACACCGGCCTTCATCATCTTCCTGCCAAAGTTCATGTAAATGAACCTCCGTTAACCTTGTCTGTTCATCCCCTCCCTCAATCGTTCCGGTCATGGCCCCGCCGCCTCTTTTTTCAAGGGGTGGCGGGGCTTCCGACCGCAGGAATAACGGGAGGTAGCCACCGGTTGGCCCGGCAGCCACCAACAAGCCTCACAGACGACACGCCGAACCACGGAGCATGGCGTCTACAAAAAATCCGGAAGTATTTCCCGGCAATACGGGTACACGGGAATAAGGGAATACAGGTTCGCGGGAACATGTCCCTTCCTCACAAAATCCATGAAAAAGGCCCGTACCGGTTTCCCGATACGAGCCATAATCAGTCATTCATCGATCAGTGATGGTAATAGCCATCATCCTTGCCGGTGCAGCTGTTGCCGCAGCCGTAAGCGCCGTTGAGGTTCGGCTTTGGGGCGGAGGCGGCGGCCGGGCCGGAGCCGCCCGATGTGGCGCCACGGTAGGTGTTGGAGCCGGAAGTGGAGCCTTCCGTGCGCCTGTACGCGCCGCCGGAGTAGGAGGAGCCGCCGTTGTAGGTGGATTGGGCCTGCGCCTGAGCCTGGGCTGCCGCTGCTGCCGCTGCGGCGGCTTGCGCATCCGCGTCCGTCTTTGCCTGGACGCTCGCGTTCACGCCATTGATGGCATCCTCCAGCGTTTTGCGCGCCCCGTCGATCTTCGCCGGATCGTTCCCGTCCTTCAGCCCGTTCGCCGCGTCGATGGCGTTCGACAATGCGTCGCGGGTGGCGTTGTCCGCGACCTTGCCGTCCGAATCCGCGAGCAGCTTCGACGCCTCGTCCAGCTTCGCCGTCAGATTCGTTTTCGCGGTTTCCAGCCTCTTCGCTGCCTTGGATTCGGTGACGGCCCTCACCGCCTTCGACAGGCTCTTCTCGTGGGTCTCGTACCAGTCGGCCTGTTCATTGAGCTTCACGGTGGCGGCATCCAGTCCTTGCGCGTTTTCGGCCACGCAGCCCTCGTATTCGGGTGCCATGGCCTTGAGCTCCTTGCCCAAGGATTCGACGGTCTTCGAGTCCTTGACCTGTTCGGCCTTGACGGCGGCGGCATCGGCGGCATCGCCGTTGAGCAGCGCGTTGTATTCGTTGGCATTGTTGCGCACGGTGTCGGCGGCGGCGGCGCACGCCTCCTTGGCCTCGGCGAGCTTCGCGCCGCTGTAAGCCTTCCAGCCGATGATGCCGGCCGCGACCAGAATCACCGCGCAGACGGCCGCGATCAGGGGCGGCAGCCACTTCGGACACTTCCTTCCATCCTTGCTTGGCTCTGTGATGTTCTCGGCGGGTGTTTCGACGGGTTCGAGGATTTCCGTCTTGTCGTTCTCGTTCATCATTGTTCTCCTTGCATTGATAACGCTTTATTGATCTGCCGGGATACCCGCGTCGGATTGCAGCGTTTCCCGCGCGATGTCGAGTAGCCGCTCGTCGCGGCCGGGTTGGGCGTCCGCTGTGTGGGGGAGCCAGTCCTGATCGACGTCGAGGGTCAGGTCATCGAAGGCCTGTTGCCCGTCATCGCGGCCCAGCAGACCGCGTAGCCTGAACGTCTCGTTCATGTGCTGTCCGTCCCATTCGATGCGCCGGGCGTACAGCAGGAAATCCAGAGTAAGGAACCCCGGCCCGGCCTTGTCCACCTGCACGTACCGGGAGCGCGTCGGCGTGAATCTCACCCGCGGCACGCCTTTCAGCCGTTCGTGCAACGGGCTGTCCGGCACGATGTAGCGTTTGACTAGGTTCTGTCCGCCGGCCGCGAAGAACAGCATCTGCGGCAGATTGCCGTAGGTCGCGTCGTAGTAGCGCCATCCCTGGTCGTCCCGCCATTTGCGAAGCATGTCACGGGCGGCCCCCGGCCCCAGATGGATGCCGGAGAACCGTTCCCACGCCAGCGTCACCCGGTCGAACTCACCGCGCATGAGACCATACAGGGCCCGCCCGGTCTGGTCCTTCGGATGACGTCTCGCTCGGATGTCCGTCCGATGGTTCGGATCCGCATACGGGCAGTGCAGATAGGCGTCCTCGTCGTAGCGGCACAGGCCCGGCACATCGCCCCGGTGGTGTCGCCCGTAGGGCCGACGCGACCGGCTTTCCTCCTGCCGGCGGAACAGGCCGACGATCTGGATGGGATTGTCGCACAGCGGGCACACCGCGTAGTAGGACGGCCCCTTGTCGCCGTCACGACGCCACGGGGCCACGCCGCCGGTGCACCTCATGTATGACTCCTGGCTGATCACGATGCTTTCCGCCCTTCCCGGCCATGCCTTGAACACATCCATAGTCGGCTCCCCTCGCCGCGCATCGTCGTCATCGATACCTCCTGTTGATTCTAACCCACCAATCCGCCGGCAGCTCGGGCACCGCGCCCTCGCGTTCGGCGAACGCGAGGCACGCGAGCACCGTGCGCAATCCCAACGGGAACTCCCGCCGTCCCTGACGCATCAGGAACGTCCAGTCCTCCGTGCACTCCTCGCAATCCGAATGGTCCATGATCCCGCGACGGGCCAGTGCGGCCCGCTCCTCGATGTCATCCGTCATCATCCACTCCTTCTTCCGTCTTGTTTCGCCTCGGCCCTTGCGTCCGCCGCGTCGAGGGGAGGGCAATCGCGTTCGATCCATGCCGTGAGCATGTCGCGGATGGTGGTGCCGCGTCGCACGGCCTCGGCCTTGAACCGTTTCTTGAGCATGGGGTCGAGCTCCACCGTGATCTTGGGCAGCTTGACCGGTTTCTTGTAGTCCGTGAGCGTCGATGCCAGCATGTTCCTCGTGGTCATCGGCTTGTTGATCTCCATGATGTTGTTCCTTTCCGTGTCCCCGTATCCACGGGTTTACGTGGACACGGGTTTCCGGGTTGCCGGTTCCGCGGGTGTCAGGCGTTGAATGCGTCGCTGAGTTCCTTGGCGATAAGCCCGTAGCCCGAGGCGGACGGGAACCGGCCCTCGTCCGGCGCGAGGCGCATGGCCTCCTTGTACGGGATGGTCTCCCTGCAATGGGCCAGTCCGTTCTCGGCCAGGAACTCCTCGGCGTGCCTGAGGCTGCGCGTGCCGTAGCGGGTCTGGGTCAGCAGCACCGAGGAGGGCTTGTTGATCTGCCGGATGGTCTCCAGCATGCGTTCCAGGTCGATGGGGCCGGTGGTGGTGACGAGCAGCACGAGGTCGGCCGCGTCCACCGCCGCCTCCACCAGATCGGTCTGCAAGGGAGGCGTGTCGATCAGCACCCATTCCTCCTCGGCGGGCGCGGCGACGGTGAACCGGTTGACGACCTCCACCCCGAAGGGCAGTGGGCGGCCGGCCGATAGGGCCTTGTGCGCCCACAGGGTCGCCGCGCCGGACGGGTCGGCGTCGCGCACCGTCACGGTATGGCCCAGTCGGGCGAGTGCTTCGGCGGTGCCGATGGCGCTGGTGGTCTTGCCGACCCCGCCCTTGAGGTTGACGAAGGCCACCGTTTTCGTGTTCGTGGTCATTGGGATTGTTCCTTTCATTCGGGTTTCCGGCTTCCCGTGTCCACGGGTGCACGGTTCCACGGTTTGCCGCGTATACGGGTTTCCGGAATGGTTCGTCCTTATGGGGCCGGACCGGTTATCTGTATCGGATTGTCTTCAGAAGAGGGTGTCCTGCAAGGGCGGGGTGTGTGTGGCGGCGGCCGGGGCCTTCGCCTTGCCGGTCGAGCGTGTGGTGGCGCGCCATCGTTGCTGGCGTGCGTTGCGCTGCTCGGTCTTGCGGCGTTTGCATTCGCGTTCGCGTGCCGCCGCCACGATCTCGGGGTTCTCGCGGATGTACCGGGCGAGCCGCCGTTCGGCGGTCGGGTCGTCGGGGTCGAACCGGAATCCGGCCTCCTGCGCGGTCTTCAGCACCTGGCGTCGGGCCCTCAACGGCAGTCCGCCGTAGATGCCGTACTGGTCCCGGACCATGATGCCGAACGCGAGGCATTCGGCCCTGACCGGGCAGGCCTCGCAGATCCGCACCGCCGCGCGGCGCAGCTCGTATTGGGTTCGCTGGTTGGGCAGGTCGTCGGGCCCCCACATGCGGTCCGACCACGAGTCGGGGAAATCCGCGCATTCGCCTTTCAGGAACATGCCGGCACCTCCTTCGGCCCACGGCCGCCGATGAAGCCGAAACGGACGGATGCCGGCCCGGTCTCGGCCGGCTTCCGCTGCCGACCGTCGTCCTCCTCCCTGGATACCGCGTCCAGGAAGGCGCGGCCCGCCCGCAATGCCTCCAGCACGGCATTGCGTTCGCCTTCTGCGTCGTTCGCGGGGACGCGCTTCAGCAGCCGGCGCAGGGTGCGTGGTGCCTCGAACCCGTCGTTGCCCGCATCGAAGTCGTAGGGGGCGAGCAGTCGCCTCGTCCGGCGGTCCAGGTTGTCGGGGATGCCGTAGTTCGGCACCTTCGGCGTGGATTCCGCGCTTGGCGGTTGCGCCGTTTCGCCCTTGTCGGCGAGGATGCCGTGTTCGGCGAGCAGGCGACGCCCGTGGGGGTCGTCGGCCATCTGGAGGCATACCTGGTCCCAGTGCCGTGCGAGGGAGCGGGGGCCGGTGAGCGTGCGACGCCAGAAACCGTCATACGGTTTGCCGGAAGCGTCGCCCTTGTCGGTCTTGGAAGGCGGCAGCGACGCCCATTCGGCCACGGCCAGCACCAGTGGCATGCCGTGGCGGGCGATCAGCCGTCGGGCGGCGTCGAGTTCGCGTTTGCCGGGCCGGGCCAACGGTTCGGGCACCGGCATCGGCGGCATGGCGCGCAGCCCGTCCGCCATCGTGCGGCACACCGCCTCCGCGTCGGAACCGGCCCCGGCGGATTCGCTGCTTGGGGGTTCGGCTCCGGCGGCGTCGGCCCATGAACCGTCCTCGCGGATTCCGTCATCGTCCGGGGAGGTCTCTCCGCTTGCGGGGAGATGCCCCGTAGGGGCAGAGGGGTTATTACGTACTAGGGACGTACTGTAGCTCACCAGGTGAGCTGGGGGTGGGGTCACAGCTGTGAACCGTGGTTCACCCGTGAGCTGGGGTTTTCCCGTGTCCCCGTCGCCATAACCACGGTCCACATGTGAGCCGGGGTTTCCCCTCGCCCTGTTTTCCGTGGAAGGCCGTCCGCCTCGGGTCGAGTCGATGTCGTTCGAGTCGAAGAAGTCGGGGTCGAGCTCCAGACGGTTCCCCAGGCACAGATCCCACACGACGGGCCGGTGCCACTCGCTGAAATGCCCGGCCTGGCGCTGGTCGCCGCGACGGATCAGCCCGTTCGCTTCCAGCCATGACAGGTGGCGTTTGACCGTGCTCACGCTGCACTTGCACCACGCGGCCAGCTTCCTGTGCGTCGGATGCGCGTTGCGCCCCTCGTCGTCGGCCACGTTCGCCAGACACATCAGCACGCGAGCGGCACCGTTGTGCCTGGCGTCCACGGGCGCGAACCTGAGCGCCCAATCGACCGCGTTCACGCTCATGCGGCACCCCCTCGGCGGGAGTCTTGCAGACGTGCGCGCAGCATGGGCACGCGCGGCACGGGAACGTCGAGCATCATCGACAGGTAGAAGTCGTGGCTGCCGTCCGACGGGCAGGCCGCCAACAGGCCCGAAGCGGAACCACGGGCCGGGAAGCCGCCATGACGCCCGGCACGCTCATGCGTTTCATGCGCTCTCATGGCTCTCCTTACTCACGGAACCGGCCGACTCCTCACGCCAACGGGCCTCAAGCATGTCGCGGCGCGTGGCCGCGCGGCACAGGGCGAACGTCAGCAGATAGACCGCGAGAAGCACGATGCCGACTGCCAGACGCAGGAACGGCAGCAGCAGGCCGAAACAGGCCACTGCGAGCACCACGAACAGCAGGATCACCAATTCCACCACTCATCACCCCCGCTCACCGAAGGATGCCTGAGCATCGAGAACACCGCGTCATCGCCGCTGAGGGCCTCCACGTCGCGCATCAACGCGTCGATCTCGTCGGACACCATGCCCGCACCGGCCTCGTAGCCGCGGTTGAACACGCAATCCGACGGACCGCCATGGATCAGACGACGGTTCACCGTCCGAGCCGGCGACGAAGCGTTCCGCACGTCACGAAGCGCGTCATGCCGGCCGATCAGATAGGCGACCGCCATGACCTCCCTCACGGTCATCGACGCATCCACGGACAGGGACAACAGGGACATGTAGTCCCGGAAATTCGAGCGCTCCTCGTTATCGAGGGAACGCGCGCCAACGGTCATGGTCATTGCCTCACCTCCGCGTGAAGGGACCAGAAAGCGAAATCCCAGGCATCGCGCGAGTTCCGGTCGCACCAACGGCCGGCAAGGACCATCACGCAGGCCAAAGGCACCAGAAGCACGGCCGGCACGAGGAGATTCCTCGCGGCAAGCAGAATCGCCAGAAAAACCACGCACGACAACGCGGCCAGCATCCAAGCGGCAAGACCCGCCAGCTCGTAGCGCCGGGCAGAGCGCCGCCAATACAGGGATTCGGAAAATGTAGACGCCATGCACCGCGAACCATTCACGGGGGCGTTACCATCAAAATCAGAAGTCGGCACAGCGACTTCGGTTACACTAGACATTTGTGCAGCCTCCATAATCTAAAAGGCAATGCGAACGATTCAAAAGTTTGGCGACTAGGGAATCGTTCAACATTGGATGTGTTGCATACGCCCGGTTTCGATGTACCAGATCAAGACCGGGCATTCTTTTATCAGACAGACACCTCCTCCGAATGGGGAATAACGGTGATACCCAGTACGAAATCAGAAGAAAGACCATAGTGGTCATGAAGAAACAGCAAGTCCTTCTGCTGCCAAGCTGTCTCGCCATTGACCTTCTTGCAGATCGATGACGGCGACTGGCCCATGATCGCAGCGAAATCGCGATAAGAAAGACCGTTCTCTACCAACCACTCCTTCATCGACATGTTTCCCCTTTGGTAACTTGATTCTTTATAAGATACACATTAATGTTTCATTTGAGGAAACGCAAATTATGCTGTACGATAGGCGTGTCGCTTAAAGATACAAATACTTTTCAAGGAGCCATAAATGACAACAGTTGCACTTATGCCCATTGCGGAAGAGGCCGATGCTGCCGTTGCTTATGCCGAAGGAACAGTGTCATGGAACATCAAAATGATGCTCATGACGCAGGGCAAATCACAAACCGCCTTAGCGGATGCGCTGGGCGTGCAACGTGCTGCAATATCAAAGAAGATTCGAGGTTCCGTATCTTGGTCTTTGGCCGACCTCGTGCGTGCAGCAGACTTTCTTGATACTGATATTTCGACGCTGCTTGACGATTCGCTGATGAAGCAGCTTCAGGGGATGGGTAACAGAAAAGCCACCGGCGACACGCCGATGGCTTCAGGTGAGCTCCTGCGGCTGGGCTTGAACCAGCGACCGTCCGATTAACAGTCGGATGCTCTGCCAACTGAGCTACGCAGGAATGTCTGCTGTGTTTGAGATTTCTCTCGCGCACAAGTCACATATCTTACATGCCTGCCACGAAAAAGCAAATTACATGCGTGTAGGGCATGTCGCGCTGAATTCCGCAGAATCGGACTCATCGGATACTATCTCATACAGCCAAAAACCGAACGCGGATATACACTAGCGACTAACGGTAGAGGAGCTGGTGTCTGCTTGGCAAATACTGGAATCGGTGAAACGGAACAACCGTCTGAGTATGCGAACCCAGTGGGAACAATCACAAGAGTTCTGATGTTCCGCTGTCACTGCATGGCAGCGGTTGTGACATGGATCGGCCGCGGCTGAAGGTCGAACAACATGACGATGCGGCGATACTGTCACGCGAAATTTCATTGTGGATAACTTCGGAAGCTAGAACCACATAGGTCGTTTTGGCTGGACATCCTGTTTCGGACCCCTCAAGGTGGGTATCACCGGCAAAGAAGCCGGAATCACATCACACTCACACTATGGGGAGGAATCTCATGAATGCACCACTGTTGTTTGATTGGCGTCGCGACGAAGCCCGACGTGCCAGCCGGCGGCGTCAGCAGGCGCGTCAGCGGGCTCAGGAACGGCAACGGCGTATGGATGCCATAATCGCGTTGGCCGCCGTTATCGGCCTGCTGCTTGCCTTGGGAGTAGGGCTGGCATCCACGCCTCAGCATGTTGCGCATGCGGATACTGCGGTGACCGGAGATGCGGCATACACGGTGGAGGATTTCACCGATATGTCTGATTTGGCGTGGCGCAATGGCAATCAGTGCGAATCCCGATTCGACTGGCCGGTCGACGATCCACAGGTCGAACAACAGTTCGAGCGGCCGATCAACCCGTGGGCACCAGGTCATCGTGGAGTGGATCTTGTTGCGGAGCAAGGTACCGTAATTCTGTCACCACAGGCAGGGACCGTGAGTTTTGCTGGCAAAGTAGCTGGCAAAGATGTGGTGAGTGTACGGCATCGTGGAGGTGTCACGTCGACATTCGAACCGGCCGTTACCGAGCTCTCAGTGGGGGATACGATCTCCCGCAGACAGCCCGTAGGCATCGTTGAAGGCAGCTCGGACCATTGCGAAGACCGTTGCCTGCATTGGGGCCTCAAGCGAGGAACGGCCGATTATCTTGATCCACAGCAATATGCGGGGAGTCGAAAAATCGTACTGAAACCGTCATGATTTAACGGTGATTGTCGGCCGGAACAGGGCCGTACGGAAGAGACATCGCAGGCGGCTAGCGGCGTGACGAGTATGAATCACAGACCGGCATCGGCCAAGGAAATATATCCGGGGTCGATCAGCGCGGACTTGAGATTGCTGGCGCTGACAGCCAGCAACGGTTCGCTGATGGTCGGGATCTTCTTCACGCCGCCTACCTCGGAGTTCCTGATTGAAGGCATGGAATTCAGCGCTTCGTCCTTGTTGAGCTTGGCGCAGGCCTGAGCGATATCCGTGGCGATGGTCTGTCTGTCTTCCATGCCGGTCATCCATTGCTTGCCATTGACGATGGATGGGATGTTCGAGACATACGCGCCGTATCCGGTTACTAGAGGCCACTGCGAGTCACGGTCCTTGTCGGAAGCGGAGGTGTCCTCGTCCGCATCGTCATCGGAACTGGATGAGTCGTTTGCGTTGTCGTTTTCAGGGGATTTGATCGGGTCCGGCACGGCGTCGCGGCTGAGATCCTTCTTGCCGGTGATATTGCCGACAATGCCCGAGATGGTGATCTGCGGATTGATATCGGCGGCAGAGCCGGTGTATCCCAGATCGTCCAATTCCTTGACGACCTCGGAGGCGATGTAGTCGTTCATCGTGATGATGCCGTCAATACGGGTGAGTGTGGACTGTCCGTCGGTTTTTGCCAGACGCTTGTCAAGCACTTTCGCAGTGGAGCCTTCCTTAGCGGCATCGTAGGCCACGGCTTGCCAATCGTTTTCCGTGGATTTGCCGTCCAAGGTGCCTGAAGGGCTTTCCACAACGCCCTTCTGATAGTAGGAGCCCAGTACCTGCCAGATACCACGGAACGCCTCTTGGGCGAACGTGGAATCGTTGGCGTTGCCTTTTTCGTCCACGGCGGTGTATGGCAGCAGCACCTCAATGTATTTGGGGTTGTCTTTACTGGCCTTATCCAACTTGAGTTTGGACACCATCTTTTCCGCCTGTAGCTTGCCGATGGTCTGGGCGTCCGAGAACTTGACGAAGGCGTCCGGCTTATATCCCTCGATACTGTTGCCGAGCAATACCACATGCATGCCGGATTCCTTGGCCAGCTTGAGCGATGAGACCAGCCGGTCCACGGCCTGCGCCTGCTCGTCCGATGCAGTGCTGTCGCTCTCAGTGTTGGACGAATCGTCTTTGGACGAGTCGTCTTCGGAAGATTCACCGTCAGAAGTAGCTTCCCCATCCGTGGCATCGTTGGTGCTCAGGTTCTGGCTCACGTAATCGCCGTATTGGCGAGTGGAAGCGTCGGCCTCGACTACTGGAGCCACGAGCAATGTCATGTTGTCGGGCGCGATGGCAATGCCGGAATCGTCCGTGGTGTTATTCGAAAGATGATCGACCACAAAGTCTTGGATGGCGCGGCTTTGCTTGGCCAACGAGTCGGACGTCGTATGATCGATATCGCCTTTCTTGAAACCGGCGTCGACCAGAGCCTTGGTCAGGTCAGGCACCAGCTTCGCCCATTTGTTCAGTGGCGTCTGCTGGTTCAGCGTAATGCCGTCCGAAGGTGTGAACACGGCCACGCCGCCGGCAGAATTGGACGTCACCGTGGTTTGACCATCTACAACGGTCTTATTGTCTGAGGTGCACGCGGTCAGTGACAGCACCATCGCGCAGGATGCGATAATGGCGGCGAGCAGGGTGGTTGAGCGGCGTGCGAACACCATAAGCGGCGAAACCTCCTCAAGCGGGCGTGAAAACAAGCTGAATCACGATTCTAGTAGGCCGTATACGAAAAAGTCCCGGACCAGTGGACAAATCGCCACATATCCGGGAACAATTAGAGGTATTACGTGCGTGCATCGAACAACTGTCATGATTATCGTGCTGAGGAACATTCCAGATGAAGCACGACAATCATGACAGTTTGCGACATGACATGACCCATGTAGGTCCGCACGATGTGTTCGATGATTTACTCGGCCAGAGCCTTGGCCAGGTTCTCGTCCAGCGCGTTCATGAAGCCGTCGGTGTCGAGCCACGGTTCGTCCGGGCCGATGAGCATGGCCAGATCCTTGGTCATCTGACCGCCTTCAACGGTGTCGACGATGACCTTCTCCAGCGTCTTGGCGAAGTGACGGACTTCGGGCGTGCCGTCCAGATCGGCGCGGTGCTTAAGGCCGCCGGTCCACGCGAAGATGGATGCGATTGGGTTGGTGGAGGTCTTCTCGCCCTTCTGCCAGCGGCGGTAGTGACGGGTCACGGTGCCGTGCGCCGCTTCGGCCTCGACGGTCTGGCCGTCCGGGGTCATGAGCACGGAGGTCATGAGGCCCAGCGAACCGAAGCCCTGGGCCACGGAGTCGGACTGCACATCGCCATCGTAGTTCTTGCAGGCCCAGATGTAACCGCCGTGCCACTTCAGGGAGCTGGCCACCATGTCGTCGATCAGGCGGTGCTCGTAAGTCAGGCCGGCCTCGGCGTACCTGTCCTTGTATTCGGTCTCGAACACCTCGGCAAAGATGTCCTTGAACTGGCCGTCGTAGGCCTTCAAAATCGTGTTCTTGGTGGACAGGTACACCGGGTAGTGGCGCATCAGGCCATAGTTGAAGCAGGCGCGAGCGAAGCCGCGGATCGAATCGTTGACGTTGTACTGCACCTGGGCCACGCCGCCGTCTTCGCCGTAGTTGTAGACCACGTGCTGAATCGGCTCGGAGCCATCGTCCGGAGTGAAGGTGACGGTCAGCTGGCCGGCTCCCGGAACCTTGAAATCGGTGGCCTTGTACTGGTCGCCGAATGCGTGACGGGCTACGACGATCGGCTTGGTCCAGCCGGGCACCAGACGAGGCACGTTGCTCATCACAATCGGCTCGCGGAAGATCGTGCCGCCCAGGATGTTGCGGATGGTGCCGTTGGGGGACTTCCACATCTTCTTGAGACCGAATTCCTTGACTCGGGCCTCATCGGGGGTGATGGTGGCGCACTTGACACCGACATGGTGCTTCTGGATGGCGTGGGCGGCGTCGATGGTCACCTGGTCATCGGTCTCGTCGCGGTGCTCGATGCCCAGATCGTAGTAGTCGAGGTTCACGTCGAGGTACGGCAGGATCAGACGATCCTTGATGTCCTTCCAGATCACGCGGGTCATCTCGTCGCCGTCGAGTTCGACGACAGTGCCTTCGACCTTGATTTTGGCCATGCTTCCTCCTGATAGATGGTGTGAAGATGATTTAGTCATAGCGCATGTTTGTAACGACTTGAAGCAATCGTCCGGTCCGTGGGAAACGGCCTTGTTGGCGTCCCACCCGGGCAATAGGCTGGAAACCATGTCTCAGGAAATTGAAATCGGTTTGGGCAAAAAAGGCCGTCTCGGCTACGCACTCGACGATGTGGCAATCGTCCCCTCCCGTCGCACCCGCGACCCCGAGGACGTCTCCACCTCTTGGCAGATCGACGCCTATGAGTTCGATGTGCCGGTGATCGGCGCCCCCATGGATTCGGTGACCAGCCCGGCCACCGCCATCGCCATGGGCAAGATGGGTGCGCTCGGCGTGCTCGATCTGGAAGGTCTGTGGACCCGTTACGAGGATCCGACCCCGCTGTTGGACGAAATCGCCGGACTGCCGGCCGATCAGGCCACCGAGCGTATCCAGCAGATCTATGCCGAGCCGGTCAAGCCGGAGCTCATCACGCAACGTCTGCACGAGATTCGCGCCGCCGGTGTCACCGTGGCCGGCGCGCTCTCCCCGCAGCGCACCCAGCAGTTCTACTCCACCGTGGTGGACGCGGGCGTGGACCTGTTCGTGATCCGCGGCACTGTGGTCTCCGCCGAGCACGTCTCCTCCGGCCAGGAACCGCTGAACCTCAAGAAGTTCATCTACGACCTTGACGTGCCTGTCATCGTCGGCGGCGCATCCAACTACACCGCTGCCCTGCACCTGATGCGCACCGGCGCGGCCGGCGTGCTCGTCGGCTTCGGCGGCGGCGCGGTCTCCGCCACCCGCCAGACCATCGGCGTGCAGGCCCCGATGGCCACCGCCATCGCCGACGTGGCCGAGGCCCGCCGCGACTACATGGACGAATCCGGCGGCCGCTACGTGCAGGTCATCGCCGACGGCGGCATGGGCGACTCCGGCAGCTTCGTCAAGGCCCTGGCCCTCGGCGCCGACGCGGTCATGCTCGGCGCGCCGCTGGCCCGCGCCACCGAGGCCCCCGGCAAGGGCACCCACTGGGGTTCTGAAGCCCGCCACCAGACGCTGCCGCGTGGCTACCGCACCACGGTCGGCACGGTCGGCCCGCTCGAACAGGTGCTGTTCGGACCGAGCCACCAGGCGGACGGCAAGACCAACTTCATCGGCGCCCTCAAGCGCGCGATGGCCTCCACCGGCTACGTCGACGTGAAGAACTTCCAGCGTTGCGGCATGGTGGTCAACCCGTATTCCGCACGATAATCCCGATTGCCCCCTGAAAATGGGGGTTTGCCCTCCATGCAGGAGGCTTAACTTGCCCGAAGGCGCGCTCAAGTAGTTTGACTTGGCGCGCCTTTCGTGATGTTGTAGTACAGACGCTCGCCGATGATGGTGAGTTGCAAGGGGGCTTGAAGGGGGTCATCATGGAGTATTCGGGATTTTTCCACGGCACATATCAGTACGGGCCGTTGCCGAGTTATGACGGATTCATCGTTGTGGAGCTGTCGGATCGCCCGGTGCGGTATCACATCCAACCCACATTCATAGGCGGGCTGAATGCGAAGGAATGTCATTCCATGGCCATGGCTGCATGCCGCATCGCCTGCACATCGGCGGACGCGATACGTGGCAAACTCAGCGTCGCACATCTCAACAGAGCCATGACAAAACCATGCCTGGACCGGCTGCAAACCATGCAATACCTGCTCGGCATCCACATGGTCACTCATCCGGAGCTCAAAGCGAAATTCTGCTATCTGCCCACTGTCCCCACATTGATCGACGGCATGATCACCGGCAAGGACACGCTGGAAATGGCGGTATTCATGACCATCGGCCAGGAAAATCTGCGAGTCAACCTCAAACTGAAGTACATCGGTTCTCGATGGATGTGCATCTATGCCGATTTGGGCTGACCAGACGGCCCCGCCCGCACACCGATTCCTACGCTGGTAGCGGAAGACGGTTCTGCCGTGTCATAGGCTGGTTCGCCTATAGTAGTGACCATGCGTGAACATGTAGAAGAACCCAGATATGTCACCACCGATGACGACACCGTCTACTCGCTGCTGTCCAAACGAGCAGCTCGCACGCCGGATGACATCATCGCGGAATGGCAGGATGACAACACCCACCAATGGCGCAGCGCCACAGCTACTGAAATGCTGTCCCGCGTACGCGAGGTGGCCAAGGGCCTGTTGGGACTTGGCGTCAAAGCCGGCACCATGGTGCTGATTTACTCGCCTACCTGCTATGAGTGGGGTGTGGCTGATTTCGCTTGCGCGGCAATCGGCGCTGTGGTTGTGCCCGTCTATGAGACCGATTCCGCCCGTCAGACCGCGGGCATCGTCGAGGAAGTCGATCCCGCCATCGCCTTTGCCGGCGACTTCCAGCGCGCACAGACGCTTGAGCAGATCCGTGTCAATCATCCGGGCATGAAATACGTGTTCAATTTCAAGGCCGATGGCCTTGACGCTGTCGTTGACTTCGGGCATGGCGTATCCGATGAGACGTTGGATGCGGCTATCGCTCGTATCAAAGCCGATGATCTGCTCACCGTGGTCTACACCTCCGGTTCCACCGGCAAGCCCAAGGGCGCGATGCTCTCCAACCGCAATTACACGCACATCGTGCTTAACGGCTACGAGATTCTGCGTGGCATGCTGTACGACGACAACCGTCTGCTGCTGTTCCTGCCGCTGGCGCACTGCTTCGCCCGCTACATCCAGTACGTGTGCATCGGTGGCTGCGGCGTGGTCGGATACATTCCCGACGCCAAGCGACTGCTCGCCGATATCCGCAGCTTCAAGCCCACCTACCTGCTGGGCGTGCCACGTGTGTTCGAGAAGGTGTATAACGCGGCCTCGCAGAAGGCTGGTGCCGGCATCCAGGGGCATATCTTCGCCCAGTCGGTCAAGCACTTCGTCAAGTGGAGCAAGGATGAGCAGGCCGGTCGCGGCCATTCGTTCATCGAGCGCATGCGCCATTCGTTCTACATGGCCACGGTGGGCAAATCCATTCGTTCCGCTCTCGGACCGAACCTCAAATGGCTGGCCTGCGGTGGTGCGCCGCTCAACGTGGATTTGGCCCACTTTTTCAACGGCATGAATGACATCACCTTCATCCAGGGTTATGGCATGACCGAAACCGCCGCTCCGATGCTCGTCAATTGGGAGGACGACAACGAGATCGGTTCGGTCGGCAAGCCTGGGCCTGGCATGGGCGTGCGTCTTGGCGAAGACGATGAAATTGAGCTGACCGGCCCGAACGTGTTCCTTGGCTACTACAAGCAGCCCGAACTCACCGCACAGACGATGACTGCCGACGGCTGGATCAAAACCGGCGATCTGGGTCGTATCGACGACCGCGGCTTCACCTTCATTACCGGACGCAAGAAGGACATCATCATCACCGCCGGCGGCAAGAACATCAGCCCCGCCCCGATGGAGGATGTCATCGACACCTGCCCGATCGTGGCTCATGCAGTAGTAGTCGGCGACGGCAAGCCGTTCGTGTCCGCACTTATCGAGCTCGACCCCGAAATGCTGCATTCCTGGCTGGAAGGTCAGGGCCTCAATGCCGACATGACACTCGCCGAGGCCAGCGACAACGACGCGGTGCGCGCCTTTATCCAGCAGTACATCGACCAGGCCAACGCCAATGTCTCCCGCGCTGAGTCCGTGCGCAAATTCGCGGTGCTGGATGAGGAATTCAGTCAGGAGCACGGCACACTCACCCCGAGCATGAAAGTGGTGCGTCCCAAGGTATTGCAGCGCTACGCCACCGTCATCGAGGAGGATCTGTACGCGCCCAAGCCATCCAACAAGCCGCTGCCCGCCACTGCCAAGATCATCGACAGCACGCTGGAGACCGTCAAGAAATCCTCCGAATCGGTCAAGCAGGCGTCCGAACAGGTCAAACAGGCCTCGGAACAGATGAAAACCAGCGTGTCTGATTCGATTGCTAGCGTGTCGGAGAAGATCAAGAAGTCGAAGGCCGAACCCGAAGAGGGCGAGACCGGCGATTCCGCTGACAATGCCGCTGACACCGGCAGCAAGCCGGACCAGCCGGCTGACGAGAAGAATGAGGAGTAACGAGAAGTGGCCATCCGTGAGATCAGGGTCGTGCCCGACCCAGTCCTGCGCACCCCCTGCGATGAGATCAAGGAAATCACCCCGGCCGTGCGCCGCCTGGTTGACGACCTGTTGGAAACCGTGGACGATCCGGGCCGAGCGGGCCTGTCCGCCAACCAGATCGGCGTGAGCCTGAGGGCCTTCTCCTACAACATCGACGGCAAGGTCGGCTACGTTCTGAACCCCGTACTCGAGGAGAAGTCCGGCGAGCAGTATGGCGATGAAGGTTGTCTGTCCGTGCCCGGCTTGTGGTACAAGACCCGTCGTGCCGACTACGCTCGCGTGCGTGGCATCGACTTGGACGGCAACGAGGTCGTGCTCGAGGGCTCCGGGCTGATGGGCCGTATGCTTCAGCACGAATGCGACCACCTCGATGGCCACGTGTATTTGGATCGCCTGGAAAAGGAAGAACGCCGCGAAGCCCTGCGCTACATGCGCAATCGTCAGGCGAAGTAGTCCATACCCGGCTCCCGCTGGCGGGAGCCGTCGAACGTAGTGAGACTGAGGGTGGTTCTGCCGGTACCGCCCGTGACTCCCCTCAGTCGCCTACGGCGACAGCTCCCCTCAGAGAGGGGAGCCTGTTTTTTTTTAGTACCGGCTCCGTGCTATTCTCGAAACTCGTGTGCCACCCGGCAACGGACGCAGTCGCTGGTGTCCAGAGCCACCCAATATTGTCAACCGGCACACAACAAATTCGCGTCATGCTCGCGACGGCTTGTGTCGGTCGGCTGCGCAACTCGTGAAACCGGGGGAGCAGCTGCACGCAGGTGCGCATGGCCAGGCAAGAACCGACAATGAAAGGTAGTAATACCATGGCTCAGATCACTATGAGCGATATGCTGAAGGCTGGCCTGCACTTCGGCCACCAGACCCGTCGTTGGAACCCGAAGATGAAGCAGTTCATCCTCACCCAGCGCAACGGCATCCACATCATCAACCTGTTCAAGTCGCTCGACATGATCGACAAGGCGTACGACTTCATCAAGACCACCGTGGCCCACAACGGCACCGTGCTCTTCGTCGGCACCAAGAAGCAGGCTCAGGAAGCTATCGCCAACCAGGCCACCCGCGTGAACATGCCCTACGTCTCCGAGCGTTGGCTCGGCGGCATGCTGACCAACTTCCAGACCGTCTCCAAGCGCGTCAACCGCCTCAAGGAACTTGAGGAAATGGACTTCACCGACGTGCACGGCTCCGGCCTGACCAAGAAGGAGCTCCTCCTGCTCGAGCGCGAGAAGGACAAGCTCAACAAGCAGCTGGGCGGTATCCGCAACATGAACCGCACCCCGTCCGCGATGTTCGTCGTCGACATCACCAAGGAAGCCCTGGCTGTTGAGGAAGCTCACAAGCTGGGTATCCCGGTTGTCGCCATCGTCGACACCAACGCCGACCCGGACACCGTTGAGTACCCGATCCCGGCCAACGATGACGCCATCCGCGGCATCGAACTGCTGACCAGCCTGATGGCTGACGCCGTCGCCGAAGGTCTGCTGGAGCGCTCCGGCGCCAACAAGGCCGAGGGCGAAGCCGCCGAGCAGCCGATGGCCGCTTGGGAGAAGGAACTCCTGACCAACGAGGCTCCTGCCGAGGCTTCCGCTGAAGCCGCCGCTCCGGCTGCCGCCGAGGGCGAAACCGCCGAGGCCCCCAAGGCCGAGTGATGCTCTACGATGGGAAGTGCCTGAATAAGCGCTTCCCATCGTTCACGGGTAAGCAAAATTTCTCAAGGAGAATAATCAATGGCAGCAATTACCGCCGCACTGATCAAGCAGGTTCGTGAAGACACCGGCGCCGGCATGCTCGACGTCAAGAAGGCTCTGACCGAAGCCGAAGGCGACGTCGCCCGCGCCAAGGAAATCATCCGCGCCAAGGGTATCGCCGCAGCCGGCAAGCGTGAAGGCCGCAAGGCTCAGGAAGGCACCATCGCCTCCAAGGTCGTCGAGACCGCCAATGGCGAGACCGGCTACGCCGTCGAGCTGAACTCCGAGACCGACTTCGTGGCCAAGACCCCGAAGTTCGTCGAGTTCACCGAGGAAGTTCTCGGCTACGCCGTGGACGCCGACGCCAACTCCGCTGACGAGCTGCTCGAGGCCAAGGCTGGCGACACCACCGTCAAGCTGGCTGTCGAAGAGGCCGCCGCCCTGTTCGGTGAGCACGTCAAGGTCGGCCAGTTCGCCAAGATCTCCGGCGAGCACGTCGAAGTCTACGCTCACAAGAAGTCCGCCGAGATGCCGCCGAGCATCGTCGCCATGATCGCCACCGACAAGGCCGGCGCCGCCGTGGCTCACGAAGCTGCTCTGCAGATCTCTGCCATGGGCGCCAAGTGGCTGACCCGCGAGGACGTTCCGGCCGATGTGGTCGAGTCCGAGCGTCGCGTGGCCACCGAGAAGTCCCTGGCCGAGGGCAAGCCGGAGAAGATCGTTCCGAAGATCGTCGAAGGCCGTCTCAACGCTTTCTTCAAGGAAGTCGTGCTGCTTGAGCAGCCGTTCGTCAAGGACCCGTCCAAGACCGTCGGCGACCTGTTCAAGGAAGTCGGTGGCAACGCCACCGCATTCGCTCGTGTCGAGGTCGGCAAGGGCGAAGAGGAGTGAACCTAAGGCTTACTCCACGCGCTTAGCGTAATTTCAACGAAACGCCATCCGGTTATTCAATAATCGGATGGCGTTTCGCTATTCCAAGGGTGTCGTTGCTAGGGGGTGTCGTCGTAAACCGATACGCTTGTCTACGGATAATTTCGCACTTTCGGTTTTGAGAAAGGCACAATATGACTGATAGCGACAATCCGCGCAGAGTTCTGCTCAAGCTTTCCGGCGAAGCATTCGGTGGTGGCAAGGTCGGCATCGATACCCAGGTGATTCGTCGCATTGCCGAGGAGATCGTTCCGGCCGTACAACAGGGTGTGCAGGTGGCCATCGTGGTCGGCGGCGGCAACTTCTTCCGCGGTGCCGAACTGCAGCAGGCCGGTATCGATCGTTCCCGTGGCGACTACATGGGTATGCTCGGCACGGTGATGAACTGCCTCGCTCTACAGGACTTTCTGGAGCAGGAGGGGCAGGCCACCCGCGTGCAGACCGCCATCACCATGGGACAGGTCGCCGAGCCGTATATTCCGCTCAAGGCCATCCGTCACCTTGAAAAGGGTCGCGTGGTGATTTTCGGCGCCGGTGCCGGCATGCCGTACTTCTCCACCGACACGGTTTCCATCCAGCGTTCCCTCGAAATCCACTGCGACGAGGTACTTATGGGTAAGAACGGCGTCGACGGCGTCTACACCGCCGACCCGCGCAAGGACGAGAACGCCAAGCGTTTTGAAACCCTGAGCTACAATCGCGCCCTCGTGGACAATCTGGCCGTCATGGACGCCTCCGCACTGTCCATGGCCCGCGACAACAAGAAGCGCATCCGCGTCTTCGGCCTCGAAGAGCCGGGCAACGTGACCCGCGCCCTCGTCGGCGATGAAATCGGCACGCTGGTCTCCACCGCCGAATCGCGCGTGGCCGAGTAAGCCGCAAACGCCCACAATCGAATCAAGCGTTCATAGACGAACAACACTGACGAACACCAACACACAAGGAGTGAATATGTCTCTTATCGACCAGGCCAAGGAACAGATGGCCAAGACCGTGGAAAACACCAAGGAAAACTTCTCCGGCATCCGCACCGGTCGCGCAAACCCGGCCCTGCTCAACGGCATCACCGTGGACTACTATGGTGCCCCCACCCCGATTAAGGCCGTCGCCTCCATCGGCGTTCCCGAACCGCGCACCCTGTCCGTCACCCCGTTTGACGCTTCCCAGGCCGGTGCCGTCGAAAAGGCCCTGCGCAACTCCGATCTCGGCATCAGCCCGAACCGTGATGGCAACGTCATCCGTCTGACCATGCCGGAACTCACCGAGGATCGTCGTAAGGAATACGTCAAGCTCGCCAAGGGCAAGGCCGAGGATGGCAAGGTCGCCGTGCGCAACATTCGCCGTAAGACCAAGGAAACCATCGACAAGGCCGTCAAGGACGGCGAGATGGGTGAGGACGAAGGCGATCGCCTGCTGAAGGATCTTGACAAGGTCACCAAGTCCGTTACCGACGAGATCGATACTCTGCTGGAGACCAAGCAGAAGGAGATCATGGAGGTCTGATTCAGACCAGGTCCGGAGAATTATGGAACGCAACGAACAACCCCATGAAGAGGCCGAGGAGACGCTCGACCAGATCAACAAGAAGACCGGCCGCAACATGCCGCAGGCCATCGCCACAGGCGCGGCACTGGTCATCCTTATTGTCGCGTGCCTGCTGCTCAGCGTCGACCTCTTCGTGCTGCTGGTAGTCGTGTTCATGATTCTGGCGCTGTGGGAGCTCAGGGTGGACTTCGCCACCGTAGGCCTGCACATCCCGGTGTTTATGCTGTGGCTGTGCTCGTCCTTCACCCTCATTGCCACCTACTATTCCCCGTACCATCTCATCACGATGTCGCTGAGTATCATCGTGTCGATTATTCTGGTCGCCATCGCGGCCAGCGCAAAAATCAGCGTCGGCAACCGCCTATCTCTGGCGGTTGCCGGCAAACTGTCCAACACGGATGCCAGCGCGCGCCTCGAATCCTCGTTTAATCATGAGGGCGGGGAACAGCATCATTCCCGGCTCAGCCATGTGGCTGTGTCCGTGCTTACCGTGTTGTACATTCCGTTGTTGGCCAGCTGCGTCATCATCTCACTGACTTTTAATGGGCATCCGATTGCACACGCCATCATGCTGGTGTTCCTACCCGCCCTATCCGATACGGGCGGTTTGTTTGCCGGTGCCTGGCTCGGCAAACACAAGCTCAGCCCGCGCATCTCGCCGAAGAAGTCCGTTGAGGGCCTTGTCGGCTCGATGCTCTTCGCCATGGCTGGCGCATTTGCCGTATTCGCATGCACGTATGATGCCTCGAAATGGGCCACTCGTTGGTGGGTGCCGATCGTGGCGGGTATTCTCATCGGTGCCGTGGGCACGTTCGGTGATTTGTGTGCTTCCATGCTCAAGCGCGATATCGGTATCAAAGACATGGGCCATCTGCTCAAGGGGCACGGCGGTGTGATGGATCGTGTGGATTCCATTTTGATGAGTGCACCGTTCACCTGCGCCTTGCTGTGGATCACCGGACTGTGATTCGCATGTCTCGTGCATGAACAATGTGGCATCGTGTGTATATCGCACGGTGCCACATGCCATATATGGGGAAATCATCGTTCAATATGCGTTCGCTATGGGCTAAGACATGGGCCATCTGATTCGTATGCGGCACGCCGTATGGTGGATTCTGATATTACTATTGCATGTTTGACTATTTTCTGATATTGAGAGCGAAGCGAACCCATCATGACCACACAGCATCCTGACACTCCGGAAACCGGCATTACTCCCGGCGGCACATCAGGTGCCTTCCGTGACGTGCTATCCAAGGACCATGCCCGCCGTGGTAAGCCGCCGCTGCACTTTGTGGATATGACGCCCGAGCAGCGCATCGAGAAAGCGGCCGAACTCGGATTGCCGAAGTTCCGAGTCAAGCAGCTCGCCAACCATTACTTTGGCCATTTCGATGTGAATGCCGCCGAATTCACTGATTTTCCGGCAGCCAAGCGCAGCGAGGCCGCCGCCGCGTTCTTCCCGCAGCTCATCACCGAGGTGACCCGCCAAGTGGCGGACGAAGGCACCACCATCAAGACCTTGTGGAAGCTGTTCGACGGCTCCCTCATCGAATCGGTGCTTATGCGATACCCGACCCGCACCACGCTGTGCATCTCCTCGCAGGTCGGCTGCGGCATGGACTGCCCGTTCTGCGCCACCGGCAAGCTTGGCCTGACCCGTAACATGTCCACCGGTGAAATAATCGAACAGGTGCGTGTGGCCGCCAAGATGATGCGCGACGGCGAAGTGGCCGGGGGAGAGGGCCGCCTGAGCAACATCGTGTTCATGGGCATGGGCGAGCCGATGGGCAACTACAACTCCGTGCTGTCCGCCGTACGACAGATTTCCGCCATGCCTCCCGAAGGCTTCGGCATTTCCGCGCGCAACATCACCGTATCCACGGTGGGCGTGGTCCCCGGCATCAAGAAGCTCACTGCCGAAGGCATTCCCGTGCGTCTGGCCGTTTCCCTGCATGCCCCCAGCGACGAACTGCGTGACGAGCTGGTGCCGATGAACAAGCGTTTCAATACCAAGCAGGTGTTGGATGCCGCGCACGATTATTGGCTGGCCTCCAAGCGCCGCGTCAGTATCGAATACGCGTTGATGCGCGGCATCAACGACCAGGCCGAGCATGCGCAGTTGCTGGCCAAGAGGCTTAACCATTACGGCGACAACTGGGCCCACGTCAACCCGATTCCGCTCAACCCCATCGAGGGCTCGAAGTGGACCGCCTCCAAGCCGGAAGACGAACAGCGGTTCCTGGAGATCCTGCACCGCGCGGGCATCACCGCCACACTGCGTGACACCCGCGGTCAGGATATTGACGGCGCCTGCGGCCAGCTCGCTGCCAAGGAGCGGTAGCTACTTCAGCGCATCCTTGATTGCGCCCACGAAGTAGTCCAGATCGTCGGGCTTGCGGGACGTGATGAGCTTGAAGCCGTTGGCGTCGTCCACGTGCAGCTGCTCGTCGACGTAATGGCCGCCCGCGTTCTCGATATCAGCGGCGATATAGCGGCAGGGCGCGGCGGTCTTGCCAGCCACCAGACCCGCGTTGACCAGCAGCCACGCGCCATGGCAGATCGCGGCGATCGGCTTACCTTCGTGCGCGAACTCCTGCGCCAGCGTGATCGCATCCTCATTGACGCGGATACGATCCACATTGCAGGTGCCGCCGGGCACCACCAGCAGGTCGTAGTCGGCAGCCTGCACGTCGGACAGGCGCGCGTCCGGGGTCAGCGTTTCACCTTCGTAGCGGTCGTGCTGCACCGTCTCACACGGGTCCAAGGTAGTGGCGGCAAGCGTCACCTTGGCGCCGGCGGCCTTGAGATCGCGCAGCGGGCGCGTCAGCTCGGTCTCCTCGATACCCCAGTTGTTGACGATGATCAGTACCTTGCTGTTTTCGACAGCCATGCCAATCTCCTTGATTCGGCGGACAACTTCCACGAGCCATTCTCTCACGCCGAGCGGTTGCCATGCCGGTGCTCAATATGATGATTCTCATATTCCAGAAACAGGTGCGGCGCATGTAACGGGCGGTAGGTAGTCTGAAGGACTGTAATGCAAAGCCGAACAGGGGAGTGAAGCATGTCGTTGGCGGTACGAGTCATCCCGTGCCTGGACGTTGACGCCGGTCGCGTGGTGAAGGGTGTGCATTTCGAAAACCTCAAGGATGCGGGCGACCCGGTGGAGCTGGCGGCCGAATACTACCGTCAGGGAGCCGACGAGATCACCTTCCTGGATGTGACCGCATCCAGCTCCCACCGCAACACGATGATTGACGTGGTCTCCCGCACCGCCGAACAGGTGTTCATTCCGATGACCGTGGGCGGCGGCGTACGCACGCCCGAGGACGTCGACTCGCTGCTGCGCTGCGGTGCAGACAAGGTCGGTGTCAACACGGCGGCCATCAATGACCCGTCGCTTATCAGCCGTGTGGCCGACCGTTTCGGCAACCAGGTGCTGGTGCTCTCCGTGGATGCCCGCCGCGAAAAGGGTGAGCAGCATACGCAGTCCGGTTTTGCGGTCACCACGATGGGTGGCCGCAAATCCACCGGTATTGATGCCATCTGGTGGGTCAAGCGCGCCGAGCAGCTTGGCGCCGGCGAGATTCTGCTTAACTCGATGGACGCCGACGGCACCAAGGAAGGCTTTGACCTCGAGATGGTTCGCGCCGTGCGCAAGGAAGTCAAGATTCCGATCATCGCCTCCGGCGGTGCCGGCAAGGTCGAGGACTTCCCGCCCGCCATCGAAGCAGGTGCCGACGCGGTGCTGGCCGCATCCGTATTCCATTACGGCATCCTGACCATCGCCGATGTCAAGGCGGAACTCAAGAAGCACGGCTACACCGTTCGCTAAACGAATACACCTTGCTCCCGCTGGACGAACAATCCAGTGGATTGTTCGTAGCAGTGCGCTATGCACATGTCGCACATAATCCGGGAGCTGTCAGCGAAGCTGACTGAGGGTGGTCCACA